>Ga0222712_10005068_pt1 | contig 13495 bp, 12 predicted proteins | sample C33_657DmetaG_FD_165043 | JGI IMG/M metagenome (GOLD analysis project Ga0222712, IMG submission 165043) | Estuarine water microbial communities from San Francisco Bay, California, United States - C33_657D | ecosystem: Environmental > Aquatic > Marine > Unclassified | place: USA: California...
TCCCGTTCGCGCGCGTTTAAAAATCAATGTGAAATTCGAATTCAAAATCGATTCAATCCTTTCGTTTCCCACGATGCGTTTTCTCCTCGTCCCCGCGCGCGCGCCGCTCGAAGTCGCGCGCGTCTCGAACGCACACCTATCGACGTCTTTAGCGCCCGTCCTCTCTCGTCGTCCCAAGTCGTCGTGTGTGCGCGCGCGTGACGTCGAGACGCGAACGACGTCGCGAAAAAGCGAAAAAAAAGTTCCATTTTTTCCCGATTTTCAAGGATGACCTCGTGAAAACGTTCCATGTTTACAACGACCAACGCACGCACGACTCGCGCGCTCGCGCGCGACGACCTCGGTCGAGGACGACCGCGCGCCGTCGACGCGACGGTCGCGTCGCGCGATCGGCGATCGCGATCGACGTCTCGTTTTATTGTCGAAATCCCTACGTCGCGCGCGAAGTCGTGCGTCGACGCGTCGTCGTCCTCGATCGTCCATTCGCTCGAAAGCGACGCGATCGGCGATCGCGCTCGTACTGCACGTCGTTTTGCCCTAGGAACGGACGGAACTGCGAGCGCGCGCGCGATCGGCGATCGCGAACGTCGTCGACGACGTCGCCACGCGCGCGACCGCATCGCGCGCGCGTTGCGATGTCGTCCGATGCGACCGCGCTCGCGACGAACGCGACGGTGATAGTCGATGAGCATTTTAAAAATAAGTTTTTAAGCGCGAGCGAGCGCGCGCTGTGCGACGCGCTGGTGAAGTGCGGGCAAAGCCATCTGTTCGATCGATGGCCACCGTGCGGGAGCGATTCGGATGGGAAACGAGCGCTCGTGAACGCTTTGGTGAGCGCGAATGGGGCGTACCCAGGGGGAATAGCGACGTACGTGGCGAACGCGCGGAAATTACTGGCGTCGTCGAGAGATGGGAAGAACCCGTTCGATGGATGGACGCCGAGCGTGCCGAAAGGGAAGACGGTGGCGTACGGAACGGCGGAACACGCCGAGTACGAACGCGTCGGGATAGAGGAGGGGAAACGAACGGCGTTCGTGCTCGTCGCCGGAGGATTGGGCGAACGATTGGGGTATTCGGGGATTAAAGTGGAGTTACCCGTGGAGCAAGCGAGCGAGACGAAGTATTTGGAGCTGTACGTGAAGAGTATTTTGGCGATGCAGAACCGAGCGACGGCGGAAACGAAGACGACGGTTTCGGTCGCGACGGTGGCTGAGGATGATGGGTGCGGGTGTTTCGGCGCACCGAAAAAAGCGCCGGTACAGGCGGTACAGGCGCCGGTGGTGGACGTGGCGAAGCCTGCGGTGATTCCGCTCGCCATCATGACGTCGGATGATACGCATGCGAAGACGCTCGCCCTGCTCGAGAGCAACAATTACTTTGGCGCGTCCAAGGAGCAAATCACGCTGATCAAGCAAGAAAAGGTACCGTGTTTGATTGATAACGACGCGCACTTGGCGCTCAAGGATGACGATCCGTACGCTCTTCAACTCAAGCCGCACGGGCACGGAGACGTGCACTCGTTGCTGCACTCTAGCGGTTTGCTGTCCAAATGGCTGAGCCAAGGCGTGAAGTGGGTGGTGTTCTTCCAAGACACAAATTCCCTTGTGTTTCGCGTCATTCCGGGAGCGCTCGGGGTGTCCAAGTCCATGAACCTCGAGTTCAACTCGCTCTGCGTCCCGCGCAAGGCGAAGGAAGCCGTGGGTGCGATTTCATTGCTGACGCACACTGACGGTCGCAAGATGACGATCAACGTTGAATACAACCAGCTTGATCCGCTTTTGCGAGCGACGACGAACCCCGAGGGCGACGTGAATGATGCGACTGGTTTCTCGCCGTTCCCTGGCAACATTAACCAGCTCATTGTGAGCCTCCCGGAATACGCTAAGCAGTTGACGAAGACCGGTGGCGCGATCGAAGAATTTGTCAATCCAAAGTACAAGGATTCGACAAAGACGACGTTCAAGTCACCGACGCGCTTGGAGTGCATGATGCAAGATTACCCCAAGTCGCTCGGTACGAAAGCTAACGTTGGGTTCACCGTGTTTGACAACTGGATTGGGTACAGTCCGGTCAAGAACTCACCGGCCGATGGTTTAGCGAAATTCAAGAACGGCGACCCGACGCACACAGCAACGAGCGGTGAGTTTGAATTCTACGAGTCCTGCGCCCAAATGCTGCGACTGGCTGGTGCGGACATACCCGCCGCCGCTGTCGATCAAGAATTCAACGGCATGAAACTGCCGCAGGGTGCGCGCGTGGTCATCGGTCCGAACTTCGCGTGCACGTTTGAGGAACTCAAGGCTAAAATCGGCACGCTCAAGATGACCGCGAAGAGTACGCTGATCATCGACGGTCCAGATGTGACGATCAAGAATCTTGATCTTGACGGTACGCTCATCGTTGAAGCGGTCAAGGGTCACAAGGTTGTCATTGATGGCACAGTGAAGAACAAGGGATGGAACTGGAAACCCATCGGCGGCGGATTTGGGAGCCGAAAGATTCGCGAAATCGACGCGCTTCGCGGTTTCACGATTGAGAAAAAAGAACAAGCCCGTTTCATTTTTGATCAACCCGGCGAAAGTAAGATCCCCAGCGCGTAATGTCAGATAGAATCAAGAATTCTTGATGTAGGCGGCATTATTATGATGAGATATGACAAGTCCAACAGCTCCCTACTTTTCTTCTACTCTGACGCGCACGGAACGCACGATGCTTTCGCTTGTCGCGTCTCCGTGGAACCACCGCGGCCGCAATATATCGTCCGAATGCCTTGGCATGCACACCAGAAACAGGCGCAGCCTTTCATGCAGCCAACCATGGGCCCGCAAATCGGTGCCTCTTCGTCAAACTCTAGCATCAAATCGCCGCGGACATTTCTATCACAAATTGAGATTTGATTGAAAAACTTGATAAAGTCCGCAAACGACATCCAAAACACGCCGTCGTTCTTGTCGTTCACATATCCGAGTTCTTTCGCGATCTTCGGAAACTCTTGCCATTCCTTGCTGCCGTCCGACCACGCGCCCTTCCATTCAAACGTCGCCCACGGATTACGAACCTTGACAAATTTCTGCCCACCCATGCCAAAAGTCCCACCCGCGGTGCGAACGGAAATCACCGAAAACAGATGACCACTGACAAGACCAGTGGTGAGGTCTTTCGATTCTCCGCCTTTGTCCATCTTGGACACCGCGATGAGCGAACGCGAGCGGTCGTATTGCCGCAAAATGTTAAACAACTTTTCATTTAGGATGTCCTCCTTGAGTTCTTCGTGATAAATCCTGTCCTTCTTGTCGTTTAAATCGTTCGGGTTAATAAACTTCATGTCGTGGCGACGCCACACGCCTTCTTCGCGACGTTTCAACAAAAATACGTTGTCGCCCGTCAACGCGTGCGTGGCCCACGTTCCGAAACCGCCATCCAACGCGGCGTACGAACCGAGAAATTTCGCCATCGCCTTCTCCATGATGAGCGGCCAGATTTCGTTATTATGCGGTTTCATATACATCGCCCGCTTCGTGCCCTTAAATACTGGAATATAATCATCCACCGTTATCACTTCCCACTTCTTCTTCCGCCCGTTGTACAACTTCACCCGGTACTTGCCTCTCGTCGACGCTTCGCCGTTGAGAATCAACTTCTTCACCGCCCCTGGATGTTCGCTCAAGCACGCCAACGCGGCGACGAACCAGCAATCCCCGAGTGCGCCTTGCACGCAATCTCTCGGTTCAATTTTCCCTTGGTACAGCACCATCGGCTTCTCCGCGCCTTCGCTCAGCTCGTTGACGCGTACCCACTCGCACGCCGCCGCGTCTTTCGCGTTCCCTATCGCGTTCTCCCCATACCACTCGCGATCGGTGTACTTCCAACACGCGCAACAACAACAGCAACACAGCGCGCCGAACGACCGCGCTAGTTCGCGGAAATACGCCGCGCAGCACGCCAACGCGTACGCGAAGCACGCGTAGTACGTCAACACGAACGGCGCGCACAGACATTGCACGAATGGCGACCCACCGCCTCGAAGCACCCCGCGTTCGACGTCCGTCATGGACGTTCAATAAATGTAATCGCGCGTTTTGCGCGGGATAAATACCGAATCACCAGCGCGTTCACGCGCGCGGCGTTTTGAGCTCGCGCGTGAGCGTTTTGAGCTCAGAGCGAGCGCGATGCGCAATCAATCACTCATTCGTTCCGTCACTTCGCCCCGCGCGAGCGCGCGCGTCTTTCGCGCGACACACCACCGTGAGTGAACGCTCCACGCGTTGTGTCCATCGCGTCGCGTTCGATGCCGAACACGAACCCGCGAAAGGATAGAAACGGTCGGGACGCGCGCTCCGCTCGCGCGTCCACGAGCGAGCAGAGCGAGCGCGAAGACGAACGACGACGACGTATGGTCATTCGCTTCAAGGAACATGCTTTGACGGTGTTGGACAGCACGCGCGCTCGCGCGCGCGCGATGGGGGAGACGTACGTGAGAGAGGTGGAGAATAGATTACCGCGCTCGGCGCGAGGCGTCGTTCGAGCGGCGCGAACGGAAGCGCGCGCGTTCGCGGATATCTTTTTCCCCACCGTGTGCACATCCGCGCTCGTGTCGATGAGAATTGTTCGTGAAGGAGGGAAATTGGTGAAAAAGCACGCCGAAGAGGGCGCGCGAAGAGTATCGATGGCGGTAAAAGAGGTTGACGTGAGCCGACGCGCGACGCTCGCGCGGGACGGAGCGCGCGCGAAAGCTCTCCATACGGCATCGAGCGTCGATCGCTTTCGCGCCAAGGCGATTGAACATGTCGCGCGTTTCGTCGACGCCAAGCGCGGCGAAGCGCCGATCGCCAACGCGTCGAACGTAATGGAGGCAAAAGGAAAGCCGAGACCAAACGGCTCGAAGGGCGCGGCGAACGAAGACGCGAGAGGACCGAGCGCGAGCGCTCGAGTGAGTGCGCGCGAATTGCGAGCGAGTTCCAAGGAGGATCGCGCGCGAGTGATCGACTGCGTGCCGAAACGAGCGAAAAGTGCGATAAAAGACGCGCTGCATTCGATCGAAGGGGCGTCGCGTTCGCCCGTCGCGAAGGTTTGCGAGCCCAAGGTGAGAGAGTTCGTTGCCGCGATCGACGATGGGTCGCGCGCTTTGATAAGCGCGCTGCGCGATGCCAGCGAAGGTGGGTTAACGATCGCGCGCGAATCAAGCGCGGAGTTGGTCAGGCGCGCGCGTTTAGTGAAACCGCGCGTGACGAAGCGGGCGAATGGTTTGAAATCGGCGTTTGCCGTCGCCGCCGCGCGCGCGAGGCAATTGAAGGGCAAGAACGGCGAGGATGCGCCGTTGAAACGTGATTCCACTCCAGTGGTTTTGACGTCGAGCGCGGCGGCGCTCGTCGTCGCGCCCGCGCGCGCGGAGGAAGAGTTGCTCGCCAAGCCGCGGCGCGTCATCGTTTCGGCGCGCGACAACTTGTTCGACATCGCGAGCGTCGCCGGAATCAGTGTCATGGATCTCGCGCGGTACAACAACTTGCGTCCAGACCCACACACGAGCTTCATAAAGCTCGTTCCTGGACAAGAGCTGTTCATCCCATCGCAGTCGCTCCTGGACCACTTACCCGCGGTGGACCTCGACGAAGAACCGGTGTACGAGCTCTCGGTCAAAGTCCGCCCACCGAAGAAATCCAAGCGCTTCATCGATCCCGCGCTGCATTCGAGAAACGCGCCGGTGGAGATCGTCGATCTCGCGCATGATGAAAAGCGCGCGTTAGCCTCCACAATTGCTGGTTCTCTCGCTCTAGTCGCGTGCGCTTTGGCGCTCCGTTCGATTCGCGGCGCCATGGACGCCGAAGACGACGACGGCGCTCGTTAATGACCAATCCATCGCCGTCGTCCTCACCTCCGTGCCCTCGCCTTCATGTTGTTATCGCTTTTTATTTCTCACCTATAGCTCATGCGCCACGTTCGCACGCATACATTCGCGCGTTCGTCTCGTGACGCGGGACCCGCGTTCGCTCGCGACGTCGTCGAAGCGCCGCCGCGTCGCCGCTCCTCACTTCTCATCCTCATTCGTCGTCATGCTCCCATCGACGTCGAAGCGCGCGCGCGAGGTGGGGTCCATTGAAACTAATCGCGCGCTTAGCGCGAAGGAATCGTTGCGCGCCACCGAAGCTCGCCGTCACGCGCGGCACCAGCCGTCGCTCGCGGCGCCTCCGCTGCCCCTCATCGATCACGCGTACGCCGCACATTTCCCTTCATTCGGCACGCTTGAAACGTTCGGGACGAATGATGTGACGAAAGCGAGCGAGCGCTCGCGCGCGGGCGAACGTTCGAGCGCGCGCGTTGGGGTACACAAAGTTCAGTCGGGCGGCCGCGAGCGGTGGCGCGCGATGCTGAATAAAGCGCATCTCGGGTACTTTGATGACGAAGACGACGCCGCGGAGGCGTACGATCGCGCACACATCACAATGACAGGAGAAGCAAAGAATTTTGACATTAGCAAGTACGACGAGACGTCGGTGGCGCGGTGGAGACGAGAGGATTTCACGCTCGCGGATTTGTTACGCGAACAGCCGCCGCCGTCGGGACACTTGCCAGGGAAACGACCGAGAAGTAATCACAAAGGGGTGACGTGCGATAATCGATCGAAAGTGATCAAATATAAGGTGGAACTGTTCCACCAAGGGCGACAGGTGAGCTTGGGGTACTTTGATGATTTAAGGGAAGCGGCGCGGGCGTACGACATGGGAGCCATCGTGTCGCGCGGGGACAAGGCAGATATCAATTTCCCGCTCGCGGATTACGAGCACGATGGTACACTGGAAAGATTGCGTGCGTATGAAGGAAATTTCGACGCGTACAGAAACTCGGTGGTCACGCGAAGTCGAGGTCCAGAGAAGGGGGAGAAGACGAGCAAGTATCGCGGCGTTCGTAGATTTATGCACCAACACGCCGACGGAACGGTCACGGTAAAGTGGCGCGCCGAACTAGTCGTGCGGCACAAACGCCACGATTTAGGTTATCACAGAACCGAAGACGAAGCCGCCCGAGCGGTGGACTTGGCTCGATGCGATAACCCTCCGGTTGCTGTCAAATTTCTCAACTTTCCCGAAGAATTCGAGCATCGAATTCCAGTGGCGGAACGTGTGACCCTCGCCCGATCGCGCATTCCGCCGTATACAGTATAGAATCTCACATCCATAAATGGTTAGATAGATATAGAATCTCACATTCATAAATTTGTAATTTTCCTACGTCCGTCGTTTTGTTGTACGTTTTATCCCGAGCGTCGACGCTCCTCCGTCGAGCGCGTCACATCATGCGCCGCGGCGTCATGACCCCACCCCTTCGCGCCAACGCGCAATTCTCCCCCACTAACCACCGTCGATCGATGCTCTTTCGATCGTCTTCGTCATCGAATCGTCCCACTCGCGCGTGCGTGGCGTTCGCGTGTATCATCCTCATCGCCTTGCGCGCGTTCGCGGGCGCTCCGTCGACGCAACGCGACGCCGCCCGCGCGCCGCGATGCGACGTGACGCCGAGCGATTGGAGCGCGCGAGACGCATTGGCGCGCGCGAATGAACTCACTCGAGCGAGCGAGCGCAAGAGCACGACGGGGTTTACGATCATATTGAACACGTACGAGCGACGGGAGGAGCTGAAGCGGGCGGTGTCGCACTACGCAAAGTGTCCAGGCGTGGAGAGCATACGAGTGACATGGAGCGAACAAACACCCGCACCGGTGGAGGGAGTGGATGATGGGTACTTTGTGAAACACTCGGCTGGGTACGTGCGATATCGAACGTATAAAGGGACGACGATTCAGAATCGATTCGAGCCGTACGACGACATCGAGACGAGAGCGGTGTTCAACGTGGATGACGACGTGTGGATCCCGTGTGCGACATTAACTCGCGGGTTTAAGGATTGGAAGAGAAATGCCGATGCCCTGGTTGGGTTTTTCCCGCGGGATTACGCACCGGCAAGGAACCCGCCGGATGGGTGCACGTGGAAATACGTGGCGAACGAATTGACGCTGTGGCGAACTGGGCGATATAGTATCATTCTCACGAAGGCGGCATTTATGGATCAGAAGTATTTGAGATTGTACAAGGAAAAACTCCCCGAAGCAGTGCGTGAATACGTCGATAAAGTAAAGAACTGCGAAGACCTTGCGATGCAGTTTTTGGTTTCGTCGGTGACACGAAACCCTGTCAAGTTTACGCGGGCAAGCCTGTACTACTACCTGAAAGCGAAGATAGGTGGCGTTGGGTTGGATGGTATAAGCAAAGGCGCGAGTCATAAAACGCAACGCGGGGAGTGCATCACGCGCTTCCAAACTATGTTTGGAGCGCCGCAAATCCCCCTCGCGGAGGCATTTTGGTGACGAAGACAGACGAGGAAAGAAACGTAAGTAGATTTAGTAGTACCGTAGCATTTTATTTTCATTCAAGTTGTAGCAGAACGCTCAACATTTAGAGTGCGTTTTGAGCGAGAAATGTCGAAGTGTATTCATCCGCGGTTTCGAGTTCAAAAGCACGACTGTGAATTACGAGTTTGGCGCCGACTCGCATATCTTGCATGTTGTAGTATTCATCGGCGCTCTTCTTCACCTTGGCGCGCTCGAGAAACTTGCTCGAGGAACTGTCTTTTGAAGCGCGCTCAAAAATAGACAGCGTATCATCTGCGACGTAAAAACTCACAATAAATTGGCGCGACGCGTCAAATTCGGATACTTCGCGACTAGATCCATCGACCGGAACCATTCGCGAGCGAAATTGCAACACGCACTTGTCGTGCAAAAATTGCTTTTCGACACACTTGCGCGGCGCCTTTGGAATCAGATAGATACAGTTTTGCAAAGAGTCTTCCTCGCTGCCGATCGCCAAACCTTCATGCGGGGGAATTCTGTTTGCTGGTGGCGTCTCTTCAGGCTCGGAAACGTCGATAGATTCAAAATCTTCATCGCACATGCCTTTCTTTTCGATGTACCACATCTTGGTGAATTCGTCAGCGCCATAGATGAAAAAGTCTCGTTTGTATACGCGAACGAAACCGCCAACACGCAAGTGATCAGCCGTAACGTATTCAAATGCATCGTGCGTTGGCCCACGCGCTCCGGCGTCTTCATCCTTGATCGGTAAACGGGACCGATGCAGCATCGTCGACGAAATGCCGTACCCGCCACCAGAGGACGCGGCTTCAGAAATACACACCGTGTCGTCGATGAGAAAGAACTGCAACACAAACTTACGACGATCACCAAATAGTGATCTGTCGTTCCAGACGCAATAAAAGCGAAGGACTTGTTTATCGTGCGTTAGAAATTTACCTCGTGCGTCTTTTGAAGCGCCTTTCTTGCGCGACGAATTGGCTGTAGATTCATCGTCTTTCTTCAAATCGGCGCCACCGGGCTCTGCTTCGTCCTCGGGGACGCGAATGCCGATCGCGGACTGGAGATACTTTCGCGTGAATCCATCACAACGATAGATTGTGAACATTTTACCATAAATTTTGATCGACGAACCGATGTTGAAATCACGCAAGGAGACGTCGGGAACGACGTGGCGCTTGAGAAATGCGCCTTGGGAAATCCCACTATTCGCCTGACGCGGCTCGACAATCTTGATCGACCCATCTTCCAAGTGATAATAAATCACCATCTTTCTGAATCGGTTGGTTTCAACTTGACTGTTCAACACGTACTCTTCAAAGTACGCGCTGAAACTTAGGACGAGGCCGTTCAATTTCACGTACTCGGGCGTGTACGCAGAAACGACTCCGCGCACCGGGGCGTGTTCAAACGCGTTCGCCGGGACGACATCAACGCCTGAACTTGAATCTCGGGGAACGGCGTATCCATTCACGAAGCCCAGCGTTTGCTTCTTAGGCTTTGTTGGCGCCTGTGGAACCGAGCATATGAGCGTGCGTGTTGACCGCGAAAACAATACACACGTACCGTCGGATCGCGGCCGAGAATTCCCGGAAGATCAACCAGCGTCATGCACTCCACTGTTTTTTTCGCCGTCGTGCTCATGGTGCTTCGCCCGTCGTCGACCTCGCGCGGATACGAATCCAATCGCGAGTCGCGCACTGGTGCCGCTATTTTCGGCACCGGCGCTCTTGACCTCGTCGTTGTTACCTTCATCAAATCACAACTCCTCTCGCGACTCCTCGTCATCGTTCACTTCCGTCTCCACTTCCATCGACCGTTCACCGCCGTATCTCACCAAAATCTCCCGCACTTTCGCCCCGAAATCCCCTTGCTCGTACGCCATGTCCAACGCCGTTTTCCCGTCGGAGTTCGCCGCGTTCGCGTCCGCCCCTCCTCGCAGCAGCGCCTCCACGCCCTCCGCGTTCGCCTCGCCTCCATACACCCACCAATGCAACGGCGTCATCGATAAATACTGTCCACCGTGCGTGCGTGCGTTCGCATCGCACCCAGATTTCAGTAACGCGTTCGCGACTCGCGCATTCCCGCTCAGCGCCGCGACGTGCAATGCCGTCTCCCCCACGGACGATCGCTCGCGCGCGCACCGCCCTTCGTCGAGCGCTATATATGACATAACTCTTTCCAAATTCCCTTCACTCGCGGCGAATAAACACGGAGTGTCGTCCATAGCCCCTCGCGAGCCGCGAGCCGCGCTCGCGCCCGCGACGCTCAGCACCAAAACACCCAGCTCGAGTGCGCGCATTCCCTCTCCAGCGCGCATTCCTCGACGTTCGCGCGTTCACCGTTCACGCGCGTGCGAATGAATTCGCGCGTCTTCGGTTTCCTCGACGAGCGTCTCGTTGTGATTTCGAACTAACTTCCGAACGCCACGAGGCGCGCGTGAAGGCGCGCCGACGCGTGACAACGCGCCTCGAGCGTCGCGCCTCGTGGCGTCGATCGATGGCGCGCACGCGATCGAGGCATAAGATCGTGGAGAAGACGCCGTTTGCGATGCACCACACGCAATTTGAAGACCCACGAGACCGCGTGAGATTGATGCGTGATGACGAACAGAGCGGTTTGGAATCGAGAAGCGATCGCGATGCGGAAGGCGATGCGGTGACACGAAGGCTCGATCGAGAGTGGCGCGCGCTGTCGTTGAAGACGAAATTGTTAGGACCGATATTACTCGTGATCGGGACGATGTGTTTGGGAGTATTTGGGATGTTCGAGGCGGGGGTGATCGAATTGCCTGGGGACGTCGAACGCGGGACGTCGACGGCGCTGGCGGTGATCGGGTCGATGAGCGCGGCGGCTGGGGGATGGAGTTGTTTCGTCATGGCGATGGTGTGGCGTGGGGAACCAGGGTACGCGTATACGATGATCCCAGGCGAGTGAGCGCGGATGTCGAACGGGTTTTGTTTGGAAGAGAATGTTTTAATAGTAATACAAGCGCGCCTCTCCAAAAATCGTTGGTTAAGCGTTGAGTTGAGCGCGAAGACGAGCGTTTTCTTCTTCTAATTCGGCGATGCGACTTTCGTGCGCTTGCGCCTGGGTGTACAAATCGCGAAGAGCGCTGTGCATGGAGCTCGCGCTCTGCACGAGTTCAGATAGGTAACGCAAATCCAACCCCTTTTCGGTGGGAGTAGGGAGAGGGGTTTGGTCGTTTTCATCGTGCACGGTGAACCTGCCTTTCTGAATAGACTTCTTGCGAGTAATCGATCCAGGACCAGGCGCGGGCGACTGCCCACGCGTGGGCGACGTGCTTCGGCTCGCGCGCTGCGTTTCTTCGATGATGTCAAACCGCCCGCGTCGTTGCACGAGCGTCGACTGCGATGTTTCTGACCGTTCAGGAACTTCGTCGCTGATGATCTCAAAACGACCTTTTTTCTCCACCCCCTTCTTCTCGCTTTGCGAGAGATTGCCGAGACGCATGTTCGCTACCGCGTTAGCGGCAGCGATCGCGTCAGCCTCCGTCACTGCTGGGTCATCCATAGCCGCCGCCTGCGCCTTCAAATCGTCGACGTTGAAGTTCCAGTTGGAAACGCCGTGTTTGTATGCCTCCGCCGACGCCGCTTCTTTTTGCTCTTCACCCACGGCCGAGGCGGATTCCTGTCGTTGACGCTTTTCGCGATCGGCGAGGATCTTCGCGCGCTGACCAAGAGTCGGAATGCCTTCGAGCAAGGTTTTCGCCAGCCAGTCGGCTTTCTTCGTTTCCTTCAAGAACTTGTGCTCCAACAACTTTGCTGCCGTCGGGCGCTTGGACGGATCCTTTTGCAAACACAAGCTCACGAACTCGCGAAGGGCGCGAGAAAAATGTCGATCGTCATCAGGGCGTTCCTCCAAAGTCGGAGCTGGATTTTGCAAGGTCATCAACAACACCTTCATCGGAGGGTACTTTGAAAACGGGGCGTGCCCATGACAAAGTTCGAGAACGGTGATCCCCAACGACCAAATGTCGGCGTGAAAGTCATAGCCGTGCTCCTGTTCCATCACCTCGGGCGCCATCCAGCACGGCGTGCCGACAAACGTCTGATGCGCTCGCGGACGCCCGCCCGAGCCCCAGCACGTGGCGCTTACGCCGAAATCCGCCAACTTGACCGATCCAGTATCGTCGAGCAGGATGTTTCCAGCCTTGATATCGCGATGAATGTTACCGTTGCGATGGAAATAATCCAATGCCTTGAGCACAGCCTTAACGATGCACGCGATCACGGGCTCTTCAAAACCGCCGGGATGTGCCCACTTCATCAAGTTCAACGCGCTCCCGCCCGCCAAGTACGGCATCACCACCCAAAGCGTTTTCTCGTGCACGAACGAACAGTGATACTTCACTAAATTCGGATGACTCAGCATACTCATCGTCTGCGCCTCTCGGCGTATCTCATCCAAGTGCTCCGGTTCGTGTTCCTCCAGATCCAAAACCTTCACCGCGACGATTTCATCATTCGTCAAGCACTTCGCTTTCCAAACCACCGCGCTCACCCCCGTACCGATCTCCTCTATCAATTCATATCCTTTCGCTTCGCACGGGTATCGATGCGGCGCCGACCCGGCGTCGGAGTTCGAATCGCTCGCGTCCCCGGGCGTGGACGTCCCTCCCATCGCGCGCGCGCGCGCGTCCCTCGCTCGTTGTCCGTCCACCGAACGCTCCTTATGCGCTTTCGCGCGTGACGTCGATCGATGCTCGGTGTCGCGCGACTCAAACGGGGCGATGTCGAAACGCGCGCGCGCGCGAACGCGACGGAATGCGAACGCGCTCGAGCGAGCGCACGCGCGGGGTCGCGTTCGTCGACGACGTCGACCTCGCCCGACGTCGGGCGACGTTAAATCTCACCCCGGTTTAGTCCCTTTTCAGCTTGAGTCATGACTCAAGCGTTACATACAAATTACCAAACTCGCCTATGAGATGCAAAAACAAGGCCCCGGAAATAGTCATTCTAAGCGAAATACATCCACAGTACATTACTTTTCATTTTCTTTTTTTATATATCTTTTGGTCACTTCGATATTGTTCATATGTCCGACGTTTTAGAAATTCAGAACGCATTGGGTTTGCGCGTATACTTGTTATTTTCAACGCTACGTGCC
>Ga0222712_10005069_pt1 | contig 13495 bp, 10 predicted proteins | sample C33_657DmetaG_FD_165043 | JGI IMG/M metagenome (GOLD analysis project Ga0222712, IMG submission 165043) | Estuarine water microbial communities from San Francisco Bay, California, United States - C33_657D | ecosystem: Environmental > Aquatic > Marine > Unclassified | place: USA: California...
CTTCCAATGGATTTTTTTGAGGTGCCTGAATGAGTGCGGATAAAATTTTTGTAGAGGCGATACTAAAATTCACTTTGCCATCGTTTACTAATTGAATTAACAAAGCAGTTTTTTCTGGACTAAGCGGAAAGGCCTCTAACTCAATAGAATGATCATTCAGATAGGATTTTATTGGACCCATTAACCAATTAACAGCAGCTTTGTAGTTGGTTGTATATTTAATTATTTCCTCAAAATAATTTACTAAAGCCTTGTCACTACAAATCACCTGAGCATCATAGGAGGCAAGTTGAAACACTTCTTTATACTTTATCTCTAAAGCTTCTGGCAGTGCAGGAAGCGAATCCTTTACTGCTTGTAAAAACTGATCAGTAATATGAAATGGCGTAAGGTCTGGATCGGCAAAATAGCGATAGTCGTCGGCATCTTCTTTACTGCGCAAAGAAAAAGTAGTATTATTATCGGCATCAAAGCTCCTTGTTTCTTGAATGACGGATGCGCCACTTTCAACAATGCCAATCAGTCGGTTTACTTCTAGATCGATTGCTTTTTTTACATTACGAATACTGTTGAGATTTTTCACTTCTACTCGGGTGCCTAATTTTTTTTCACCTTTCAGTCGAATTGAAATATTTGCATCACATCGCATACTACCTTCTTCCATATTTCCATCACATATTTCAAGCCAGCGAACAAGGCGCCTCAATTCAGTGATATAGGCAAATGCTTCTTCGCTACTATGGAGATTTGGCTCACTAACAATTTCAAGTAAGGGCACACCGGCTCGATTAAGATCGATAGCGGTATAATTTTCGTCTACATCATGTAGACTTTTTCCTGCATCTTCTTCAATATGGATTCGATTAAGTTGAACACTGCGTTGCTCATTATTGACGTTTATTTTTACAACACCATTTTTGCAGATCGGAGTGGTATGCTGACTTATTTGGTAACCTTTTGGAAGGTCGGGATAAAAATAATTTTTGCGAGCAAAATAATTTTTCTGTTCAATTTCGCAGTTCAAGGCTAAGCCCAGTTTAATGGCAAATTCGATGGCTTTTTTATTCATCCTGGGCAGGGTGCCGGGGTGAGCTAAAGTAATGGGACTAATATGGGTGTTGGGTGCTGCACCAAAAGAGGTGCTGTCCCCGCAAAAAAGTTTGCTATTCGTTTGCAATTGCGCATGCACTTCCAGGCCAATTACTACTTCGTATTTATCATTTTTCATTACAGTACAAAGGTAAGGAAGTTCCCGGTGAGTCACTGCCTCCAGTGAGTCACTCAGGCCAGTGAGTCACTGCCTCCAGTGAGTCACTCAGGCCGGTGAGTCACTCCCACCGGTGAGTCACTGCCTCCAGTGACTCACCGGAAGGCGATTAAAGATCTACCGTTTTTATTTTTTTGGGATATTTGACCTCAAAAGTCATCTCCTTACCCGCTCTTTTCGCTTTAATGGCATACCCATTTTTTGAGGGAGAAGGCCGAAGCTCTTGTCTTGCGTCGTCTGTATTATTAACTTTAACTCCCCCTATTGAAACTAAAACATCGCCTTTTTGTAAACCTGCTTTTTCTGCAGCTGATTCTTTTTCGATGTCAATCACTTTTACACCTTCCCCCTCTTCTAGATCCTGTATTCTAAGCCCTAATTTTCTTTGATTAGGCATAGCGTATGCAGACTGATTATCTAATTTTAATTCGAATTTTTTATCAGGTGAACTAAAATCTCTTCCCCCTTGCCCATCTTCAATAATGATCATTTTTTCCATCGGATTCCCTTTCCTATTTGGAATGGCTAATACCTGGCCCATGTCAGAAGAACCATTCATGGTGATGGTTCTTTTAATACTCCTCCTTTCTCCTAACGCTACTTGCACTGTTGATTTTTTTCCATTTCTAGTAAAATATAACTTAACTAGTTCTTTCGCTTTTTTGGAGCCTATCACCTCTGCAAGCTTTGCCGGATCAGTGATATCCTGTTCTCCAACTTTAGTAATAATATCGTCTTTCTGAAGCCCAGCTTTTTCAGCGGCACTTTCTTTTGTAACTTCTAAAACCCTTGCTCCTTCAGTCGCTTTCTCTGTTAATAATCCTAAAAACGGAGTCACTTCTTCTTTCTCCTCTTGGAAATTTTTAAGGAAATCGCCTCCCATTTCTAGGTCCTTGAAATTAAATTGACGTTTAATGATTTCTTCCCCATCATCTCCTTTGATAATGATAGTCTGGAGAATGCTAGTATCAAATTTCATATTATCGAATGAGCCCATTGGAGAACCATTGATAATTATTTGCTCTCCTCTTTCTCCCTTGTCTTTTGTGATGGTTACGGTTACTGTTTGCTCTTTCTTTTCTTTTCTAGGTAAATTCTCACCTGATAATTCCTTTTTGGAATCACCCTGTTTTTCAATTCTAACTTCAATTTCTTTCTTTTGCTCCTGAGCATATAATCCAGAAGAAAGTGAGGTAAATACGAATAGTACAATTAGTATAGGTTGCATTTTTTTCATAACCAAGATTTTTTTTTAAAATTACCAGCATTTTTTTCAAAATTATTTTAAGGCAAGTCTTTTTGAAAAACTTTAACAGGTATAATATAGGTATTGTTATTTCAAGCTAGAGTAAAGATTTGATAGTCTCAATTACTTTCAACAAGCTGCTACTATTTTGTCCTCCAGCAGTAGCAATCGTAGCTTGCCCACCACCACCTCCTTGTATTAAGTTGGCTACCTGTTCTTTGACCAATTTGGCAGCATCTATTTTTTTTGAAGCTACCACTGATTCAGAAATGCCAATAGCTACAAATGCTTTTCCTTCTATGTTTGCACAAAGAACCACTACATGATCCTGCAATTGATTTTTACAGTCTACACATAATTTTTTTAATGAATCTGCGCTACTAACTTCTATGATTTCTCCGATAAAATTTACTTTATCAATCAGTTCATTTCTTTGTAATAATTCATTGCGAATGCCTACTAATTGCTTTGCTTCTAACCCTTCAATTTTTTTAGAAAGAGAACTATTCTCTGAACTTAGATTCTCAATGTATTTTTGCAGATTGATCGGATTCTTTAAGAATGATTTGATCGCATTTAATTCTGAAAATGTTTCATGAATGTACTGCGATGCTACATATCCACACACGGCTTCAATTCTGCGAACACCAGCGGCTACAGCTGTTTCATGCTTTATTTTAAAAATACCTAACTCGCCTGTATAACCAATATGAGTTCCTCCACACAATTCTATAGAGTATTCCGGATCCATTATTACTACCCTTACCGTGTCTCCATATTTTTCACCAAACAATGCCATTGCCCCTAGTGCAATGGCTTCATCTTTATGCATAGAGCGAATGACTACCGGAACATTTTCCCTGATTTTTTCATTCACTATTTTTTCGACAGCCGCTATTTCTTGATCGGTTACTTTAGCAAAATGTGAAAAGTCAAAACGAAGTTGTTCATCATTGACAAGACTTCCTTTTTGAGCCACATGCTTACCTAATGTATTGCGAAGAGCAGCATGCATTAAATGCGTTACACTGTGATGCACCGAAATTGATTTCCTTCTGGCAGCGTTTACTTTGGCTACTAGCGGTTCATTAATTGAGCTAGGAAGTTGATCGGTAAAATGGATGATTAAATCATTTTCTTTTTTTGTATTGGTAACCTCGATAGTCTCTTTTCCAAAATGAAGAGACCCCGTATCGCCTACTTGACCACCGCTTTCAGCATAAAATGGAGTGGCCGCTAGAATTAATTGATAGAACGCCTTTGACTTAGAAGATACTTTGCGGTATTTAATGACCGAAGTTTCAACTTCTAAAGAATCATATCCTATAAATTGATTCGCAGTGTTTTCAACTAGCGTAATCCAATCTTCAGTATCAAGCACCGCTGCAGACCGACTACGATTTTTTTGTTGCTGCATTTCTTTTTGAAAACCAGTTTCATCTACTTTCAAATTATTCTCAGAAGCAATGAGCATAGTTAAATCAAGTGGAAACCCAAAAGTGTCATATAGCTCAAATGCAATAGCGCCTTCAATTACTTTTGTAGACTGTGATTGCTGAATCGTTTCATCTATTCTTTTTAATCCTTTGTCAAGCGTTCTTAAAAAAGCCTCTTCTTCTTCTTTCACCACTTTACTTACAAAATCTAATTGTTTGATTAACTCTGGGAAAACATTTTCAAATTGTTTCGCTAATAAAGGGAGTAGTTGAAATAATAGCGGTTGTTTATAATCTAAGTAAGAATAATAGTAGCGGACAGCCCTTCTTAAAATTCTTCTTATTACATAACCAGCTCCTGTATTGGAGGGTAGTTGACCATCTGCAATGGCAAAACTAATAGCTCGGATATGATCAGCGAGTACACGAAAGGCAACGGTTCCTTCCCAACCACTACCAATAGAACTCTTTCCGGAAGCGGCTTTAGAAGAATCTGCAGGAGTTAAAGTAGGGTCATAAATTTTACCCGTTATCTTTTCAATCGCCTTGATGGTGCCAGTAAAAATATCTGTATCGTAATTACTTGTTTTACCTTGTAATACTCTTACAAGTCTTTCGAATCCCATTCCAGTGTCAACATGCTGTGCAGGAAGCGGCTCCAGGCTTCCATCTTTTTTTCGGTTGAACTGTATAAATACATTATTCCAAATTTCAATTACCTGAGGATGATCATTGTTCACCAACTTACTTCCTTCAATTTCTTTTCTTTCAACAGCAGGTCTGCAGTCTACATGAATTTCTGTGCAGGGACCACAGGGCCCCGTATCGCCCATTTCCCAAAAATTATCTTTTTTATTTCCTAATAGAATTCTTTCTTCAGGAACAAATTTTTTCCATTCGTTGAAAGCTTCTTCATCTTTAGGCAATCCTTCTTTTGCATCCCCTTCAAAAATGGTTACGTATAACTTATCCTTGTCTAATTTGTATACTTCAGTCAGTAATTCCCAGCTCCAAGCGATAGCTTCTTTTTTAAAATAATCACCAAAGCTCCAATTGCCTAACATCTCAAACATGGTATGATGGTAGGTATCTACGCCCACTTCCTCTAGATCATTGTGTTTACCACTTACCCGAAGACATTTTTGGGTATCGGCAGCACGCTTAAAAGGAGCAGGTTTATTACCTAAGAAGTAGTCTTTAAATTGGTTCATTCCAGCATTGGTAAACAAAAGAGTGGGGTCATCCTTTAATACAATGGGTGCAGATGGAACGATGGTATGTTCCTTGTTTTGAAAGAAATAAAGGAATTGCTGCCGTATTTCGGCTGCTGTTAAATCGCTATTCACTGAAGCAGTTATCTTTTTTTCGTCATTTTGGGACATATACCTATCAATTTTTGGATTTTTTTTGCAATAGTTCCTTCTATCTTTGCTCGTGAAACATATGCTCGGCGCAAAGGTAAAGAATTCAGTGTTGAGTTGATGAAGGGGCATATAAAATGAGTCGAAGCGTGATTATTTAAAGATTAAACGTAAATTCAATTTTCTAAAAATTACAAACTCTCCGAGTTTGGGGGCAATGAAAAAGATAAAATATTTTTATAATACCAATACGCTTCGCTATGAAAAGCTGGTAACACCTCTCCGGGTGTTACTATTGAGGATATTTGGTTTTTTTTCGGTGCTACTAGTTAGTTCTGCCCTAGTGATATGGATTTATACTAAATTTATCCCAAGACCTACAGATAAAGAATCGAATTTGCGGCTGGAATTAATGAAGGATAACTATGCCGTTTTAAATGAAAAGGTAAAAGTACTTCAGGAGCAAATGGCAGGTTTGGAAAAGAGGGATAATGAAGTGTATCGATCCATTTTTGAGGCAAAACCATTGCCAGATAGTGCTAGAGCTAAGCTGACAGAAAAGAAAAAAGAGGTAGACAAGGTAAATGTGATGAATGATGATTTGTTGGGCAAGGAGATAGCGGTTTCGTTAAATAATATTAGCGCAAGGATTGTTTACCAGATTAATAGCTATAAGCAAATTGAAAAGCTGATTAATAATCAGGAAAACAAAATGGCTAGCATCCCGGCTATTCAACCGGTAAGTAATAAGGATTTGACTAGAATTGCAAGCGGATTTGGGTATCGGATACATCCTATTTACGGAATCCCTAAAATGCATGAGGGGCTTGATTTTACTGCTAGTCAAGGTACTCCTATTTATGCAACGGGCGATGGGAGGGTGACTACAGCAGGTAACGCAGCAGGAAAAGGAAACCATGTAATCATTAATCATGGCTATGGATACGAATCGGTATATATGCATATGGTACGTATAAAAGCAAAAGATGGCGAATCGGTAAAAAGGGGACAGATTATTGGATGGGTTGGAAACTCTGGACTTAGTTCGGGGCCTCATTGTCACTATGAAGTTCATATATTTGGCAGACCGGTTGACCCAGTTTACTTTTTCTTTAATGACCTGAATGCAGAACAATATGATCGCTTACTTAAACTTGCAGCCACTGGAAGTGCTAAAAGTTTTGACTAATTTTAAATCATGGCATTTAAACAAATAGCACTAGATTTTGGGGATTTACCTCAGAAACCTAAGCCGGAAAATATTTTAATTCCGGAAAAGAAAGTATTGCCTAAAAAAGAACTGCTTCCTGAAGTAAAAGAGCCGGTTGAGTCAGAAAAATTGGTTGCCCAAGAGATTTTGACTGAAGTGGACGTAGTAGCTGAAATGGATATCATTTTAGAAAGACAAGCAGTATCTATCCAGCCAAAATCTTCGCCAAAACCTCCTGCTAATAAGCCAGCAGTTAAAATTGCTGCTGAAAAAACAAAGTCAACCAGAGGCAGAAAGAGTGTAAAGGAAATGAGTGAGGGAGTCGCATTGATTGAGGTGCCCGAAGATGACGTCTTATTTCAAAAAATGTATTATACCATTGGCAAGGTAGCCGATATGTTTAAGGTCAATCAATCATTGATTAGGTTGTGGGAGAATGAGTTTGATGTGTTGAAACCGAAAAAGAACGGGAAAGGTGATCGTTTATTTAGACCAGAGGACATCAAAAATATCCAGCTCATTTATCATTTAATGAGAGAAAGGAAATACACAATGGAAGGAGCTAAGGATTTTATTAAAAATAATAAAAAGTCAACTGAAAAATTTTCAACCATCCAGTCGTTGAAAAAATTGAAGGAATTTTTAATAGAGATGAAAGCCAGTCTCTAAAGTTGTAATCTAGTTCACTTTATCTGCTGCATAAGACAATTCAATCTTATGTTTTTCTAATGTTTCTTTTATCTGCAAGTGGATATTTTGTTTCAATAATTCATATTGAATCATAGGCGTTAAAGGCGTCAGGTAGTCAATATTAATTTGAAGTCCAGTTTTGGTGATTTCTTTAAAATAAACATTTTGAGAAATCAAGTCTGTAGGCTGTTCTTGTAAAATTGATTTTATTTCTTCAATAGCTTTTTTAATATCACTCGAATTGGTTTTTTGTGAAAGCTCGATAATTATTTCTGCTCTTCTTTCTGTTCGCGTACTGATGTTATCTACTATACTATCTACCATCTGCTTATTCGGAACACTTACCAATGTTTTATCGCAGGTTCTGATTTTGGTGCTTCTTAATCCTATTCGCTCAACATTACCTGTTATGGATTGTATTTTAAGTTCGTCACCGGTTTTAAAGGGCTTATCAAAAAAGATAATAAAGGAGGCAATAATATTCTCCAAACTTTCTTTTGCAGCAAGGGCTAGTGCAGCACCTACAATGCTAAGTCCGGTTAATAAGTTGCCAATATTTTGACCGAAAGTAAATTTAAGTAAAAGCAAAAACCCAATAATCACTAATATCACTTTTAGAAAATCTCTAAAAAATACAATTAACTGATCATCGCTTTTGTCTTCTGTTAAACTAGCTTTTGATTCAAGTACGAGAGCGATAAAATCTATTAAACGAAGTTGTAACCAAGTAAAAACAAGTACAATAATAGTAATGCCAATTTTTTCAAATATCAGTTGGGTGCTGATATGGTATAGATTGAAAAAAAGTACCGATGGGAAATTTAATTTGTCAATACTAAATACAGCAATGAGTGTAAGAACAAACCATTGTAAGGGGGCTAATAATAAATCTATAAAACTTTTTTTATCAACCGATTTCCATGTTTTATAAACCATTCTATATAGCAAGGAAGCTAGATAACGGGACACATATTTTTTTAGAAGCAACGCTAGCAATATAACGCCTGCTACCATTAACCATTTACCTACAGTGTTGTCTAAATAAATTTCTTCTAAAAATTTCATGTAAAAATTTTAATCGATTACAATAGTATACAGGACAAAATTAAAAAAATATTTGAAAAGGCTACTTGACTAGATGTTAAAATCATTCATAACATCTAATATTTCTGATTAGTGATTAGTTTTATTGTTTGGCGAATCAAAATATTTCAATTCTAAATTTTGGCTATCAAAAACAGCATAACTATTATAGTTGATCCACTCTCCTAAATTAATACACCGACTCTTTTCATTAAGTGCAAAATCAATGGGTAAATGTCGATGTCCAAAAATAAAATAATCGTAGGGATCTTTCTTCAATACCTCTTTAGCGTAAACGATGAGCCATTCATTTTCTTCACCTAAAAAGCGTTCTGGCTCACGAGTGGCGGCTATTCTGCTTTTTTTAGAAAAGTAATTTGCAATTCCTAATCCAATTACAGGTGGAATTATTCCAAAAAGCGATTGGCAAATTTTATTCCGAAATATTTTTTTCAAAAATTTGTAGCCCTCATCTCCAGGACCTAATCCATCTCCATGTCCAATCAAAAACTTTTTACCACTGAATTCAAAGCTAGTTGGCTCAAAGTATACTGGTATATTTAATTCAGATTGAAAATAGTTGCGCATCCACATATCGTGGTTACCAACAAAAAAATGAATTGGAATTCCTGCGTCTGTTAGTTCAGCTAATTTTCCTAAAATTCTAATATATCCTTTGGGGACTACCGTTTTATATTCAAACCAAAAGTCGAACAAGTCGCCTACAATAAATATTTCTTTAGCATCATTTTTTATGCCGTCTAAAAACTGCACAATTCTTTTCTCTCTCTCAAGGCTGCTGCTAGCATCCGGAGTTCCTAAATGAAAATCGGAGAGGAAATAAATGTTTTTTGCAGGAATTGTCGTCATTTTTTAGAAATGCGTTTGTTTAAATATAGCGATCGCCTAAGCTTCTTTATAGTAAATAATAAAACTAATCAAATTAACCTTTACCACCGGCACTGTCTACCAAAAACAAATACACTTCTTTAGGTCCGTGCACTCCTGTTACTAGTGTTTTTTCAATGTCTGCCGTCCGACTAGGGCCGCTAGCAAAAGTTATCAGCGACGGAATATGATCAGCATATCGATCTTTAAGTAATTGTAAAGAATCTTTTAGGTCGTAAACTAATTGATTGGTATAGGCAATACAAATATGAATAGGAGCGTATACACTTACCGTTCGGCCGCTTTGTTGTGCAGCACTCATAACAATAGTACCAGTTCTGGCCACTAAATATTCACATCCAGTAATAGAGGCATCGCAGCCAGCGAGATGAATTGTATTGCTAAATGAATCATTCCAACGACTTTCGCAACAATATATTTTTGTCCATTCTTTTTTAGTAATGAGTTGTTGCACCTGTAATAAAAGGTCGGCCTCATTTTCACAATAGGCAAATTTTCCTTGTAGCTGAGTAAATGTTTCTGCAAATAAAATTTCTAATTCTTCTTTTGCAGGTTGGTATAGTGAAGACACTCCCTCGCTTTGCGGAAATGGCAAAGGCACTGGATTACTCAGTGCCTGCCGTATTCTTCTTAATATGTTTTCTTTTGCCGCTGAAGTAGCCATGAGGCAATCTTAGATTTGTGGAGGATTTACAGGTTCTTCAGGTAATGCAGCAGCTGGTTCTTCTTGTTTCGCTTCTTCAGCTACTGGAATATCCAAGGCCTTTTTTTCTTCGAAAGCTCTTTTGCCAATTAAATTTTCTACATCACTCTTGAAGAGCACTTCTTTTTTAAGCAACTCTTTCGCTAACAACTCTACATCTCCTTTCTTTTCAGTCAATAAATTTTTAGTTCTAGTGTAAGCGTTCTCAATTAGCTTGCGAACTTCTTCATCTATCATTTTACCAGTCTCTTCACTAAAAGGTTTGGTGAAAACATTTTCCTGATTTGGATCGTAGTAACTGATATTTCCGATTTTATCATTCATACCATATACCGTAATCATGCTGTAGGCAATCTTGGTGATTTGTTGTAAATCATTGCTAGCGCCGGTACTAATTTTCCCAAAGAAAATATCTTCACTTGCTCTACCGCCAAGGGTCATGCAAATTTGATCCATCAATTGATCTGTATTGTATAGATACTGTTCTTTAGGAGTGTATTGAGCATATCCAAGCGCTGCAGTACCTCTAGGCACTACCGTTACTTTTAATAAAGGATAAGCATGCTCAAGATACCATCCGCAAATAGCATGTCCTGCTTCGTGATAAGCAATAATTTCTTTTTCTTCTGGAGAAATGATTTTATTCTTTTTCTCCAATCCACCGATTACTCTGTCAATAGCATCCTGAAAATCGCTCATATCAACGGAGTCCTTGTTTTTGCGTGCTGCAATTAGAGCCGCTTCATTACATACATTCGCAATATCCGCACCAGCAAAACCCGGTGTTTGCTCAGCTAATTTAAATATATCAAGGGTAGTCGATACTTTTATAGGACCTAAATGAACTTTAAATATTGCTTCTCTTCCAGCTAAATCTGGACGGTCAATAGTGATCTGTCTATCAAATCTACCCGGACGAAGTAGTGCAGCATCTAGCACATCAGGACGGTTAGTAGCCGCTAAAATAATGATGCCAAGATCAGTTCCAAAACCATCCATTTCTACTAGTAATTGATTCAAGGTATTTTCCCTTTCATCATTACTCATCATCATATTCTTTCCTCTCGCTCTACCGATAGCATCAATTTCGTCAATGAAAATAATACAAGGAGCTTTTTCTCTTGCTTGTTTAAAAAGATCTCTAACGCGACTAGCACCAACGCCTACAAACATCTCAACAAAATCACTACCACTCAAACTGAAGAATGGAACTTGTGCTTCACCTGCAACGGCTTTAGCTAGTAAAGTTTTACCAGTGCCGGGAGGTCCAATTAACAATGCCCCTTTAGGAATTTTACCACCGAGTGCAGTATATTTTTTCGGATTTTTTAAAAAGTCTACTATCTCCATCACCTCTACCTTTGCCTCGTCTAGTCCAGCTACATCGCCAAAATTGATATTTACTCTAGAAGCTTTATCGAAAAGTGTAGCTTTAGATTTACCAATATTAAAGATGCCACCTGGTCCGCCGCTACCACCACCTGGACCGCCTACCTTACGCATCATTAATACGAAAAGCAATCCGATCAATAAGATGGGAAGGAGCGTTGATATTAATTGGCCAAACAATTCTCCTTCATCTGTTGGAGAATCTGGTATCTGAATGATTGCTGGGTTTTTGGTATAAAAATCCTGCATTTGAGCTGCAAATGTTTTATCATCAACTATACTGAAATACAGCTGAGGAGCGGGCATTTTCACTGCATTATCAAATTGCTTTCCAAAAATTTCTTTGTAAAATGCTTTGTTTTGTAAGCTATCTTTTTTGATAAAAATTCTAACAATTTTCTTGTTGCGAATAGTCGTGATTTTTTCAACATCCCCTTGCTTAATGAGCTCAGTGAATTTTACTTGATTCGTCTCTACTCCAGTTCCAGTAGCGGTTCTTAAAAAGTTATATCCTACGATTGCGGCAAAAACAATTCCATATATCCAGTAGATATTAAATCTATTTTTGTTTTTTGGCTGGTTGTCGTCTCCGGACGGGTTATTACCCGATTTTTTGTTGGGGGCTGATTTTTTATCTTCTGACATAGCTGCTTGCTTACAATATTTAATTATGTTATGCTATTGGATAGCTAATTTTAATCGATTTAATCGTTGTGTTCGGTAGCGACTGCGTCACTCCACATTTCTTCTAACCTGTAAAACTTCCTTGGCTCGGGCAACATGATATGGACTACTACATTAACATAATCAATTAAAATCCATTGTTGCGCTTGACGACCTTCATGCTTGTAGGCAGACTCGCCACATTTATTTTTGACATCTTCCTCTATAAAATCAGCAATTGCTTTTAATTGATTGGGATTACTAGCTTCACAAATGATGAAAAAGTCGGATACAGCTTCAGGTATTTTACGTAAATCAAGACTTATAATATTTTCACCTTTTTTTTCTTTGATGGCTTCGATGATGGCCTTGAAAATTTTACTGTTTTTAGTTAGCTTTTTAATAGTACTTTTTGGACGATTGGCTAACATTTTGAGATTGTTCAAATTATATGCTGTTTTAGTTTAATTTTCATAGACACTCCTGATTAAAGGCCCACAGTTTACTATTAACTTTTGTTTTTTGGTTTACAGTAGGTAGCTTGCAAATATCTTCAAAAGTACTATTTCTTTACCAATCGTTGATACATGCCAAAAACCGGTTCTTCCCTAGTAATTTTAAATCAAGTTGATAGTACCAACAACTATGCCATGGCAAAGGTTCATGCAGGAATGGCGAAACATGGAGATTCTTATTTTACAACGGTACAAACTGCCGGAAAAGGGCAGCGAGGAAAGCATTGGGATACTGCTAATGGCGTTAACATTGCGCTTAGCCTTGTCTTGGAGGTTAAAATGTTAAATGCTTCACAACAATTTCAATTATTGGTATCGGTAGCCTTGGGCTGTTACGATTTTTTTGCCCGATACGCTGGCGCTGAAACGAGCATTAAATGGCCCAATGATATTTACTGGCGTGACAGAAAGGCAGTAGGTGTATTAATCGAAAATGTGTTTCAAGGTAGCGATTGGAATTTTGCGGTTGCCGGTATTGGCGTCAATATCAATCAAACCAGTTTTGACCCCAGCTTAAAAAATCCCGTATCACTGAAGCAAATAACGGGCAAAACCCATGATCTTGAAAGCTTAGCCGAAGAGCTGAAAAATCTTGTACTGGATCGTTATGATTACATTAAAAAAGACAATTTCGACTCTTTATTAGCTGAATACAATGCGCATTTATTTGGCCTCAATCAAAAGGTTCATTTGAAAAAGGGGCCTATACATTTTGATACTACTATTCAAGGGGTTTCATCCTACGGACAATTAATAACGATGGATGCTCAGCAAGAGCGGCGATTCGACTTTGGAGAGGTGGAGTGGGTGATGTGAGATGTGTGATTTTTTGAGGTCCGATATATATGTCTGATGTCTGATGTATGATTTCTGATATATGTCTGATGTCTGATTTATTTATTTATGACCGGGCTTTATTTGTTGAAAAAGTTAATAAACAACAGCGAAAGCTTCGAAAGAAGCAGTTATCATCAAGTTTAAAAAAATCAGACATCAGACATCAGACATCAGACATCAGACATC
>Ga0222712_10005070_pt1 | contig 13490 bp, 9 predicted proteins | sample C33_657DmetaG_FD_165043 | JGI IMG/M metagenome (GOLD analysis project Ga0222712, IMG submission 165043) | Estuarine water microbial communities from San Francisco Bay, California, United States - C33_657D | ecosystem: Environmental > Aquatic > Marine > Unclassified | place: USA: California...
CTGGAGTTTTTTCATGTTGAATCGTCGTTCCTTCCTGGCCACAGCAGGCGCGTCCCTATCCGCCCCGCTGGTGTACGCGCAGTCCAAGCCGCTGGTGCGGCTGGGGCTGGTGGCCGACGCGCAATACGCCGACATCGACCCGCTGGGCACCCGGTTCTACCGCAATTCTGTCGGCAAGCTGGGCACCGCGGTGGAGGATTTCAACAAGCGGGACCTCGATCTGTGCGTGCACCTGGGCGACCTGATCGACCGCAAATGGGAAAGCTTCGACACCATCAAGAAACCCCTGATGGCCCTGCGGCACCCCATCCGTCACCTGTTCGGCAATCACGACTTCGATGTGCTGGACGAGCAGAAGGAGAAAGTGCCCGGCCAGATGGGCCTGGAGAAACGCTACAGTTTCACCGACAAGGGCGGGTTCCGCCTGGTGTTTCTCGACACCACCGATGTGAGCATCTACGCCCACGCGTTGCGCGATGACCGAACGTTTCAGGCGGTGCGAGAAATGACCGCTCTGGAGCAGCAGGGCCGTCCCCACGCCCAGCCCTGGAACAGCGCCATCGGCCCCGCGCAGGTGGCCTGGCTGAAGGCCACCTGCGCCGAGGCGGCCGGCAAGGGTCTGAAGGTGGTGCTGTTCGCACACCATCCGGTCTACCCGGCCAACACGCACAACCTGTGGAACGATGCCGAGATGATGGCCTTCGCCGAGGCGAACCGCAATGTGGTGGCCTGGATCAACGGGCACAACCACCAGGGAAATTTCGGCGTGAAGGCCGGGGTGCCCTATGTGACCTTGCAGGGCATGGTGGAAACCGCCGACACCACCGCCTATGCCTTTGCCGACCTGCACGCGGACCGCATCGTCCTGACGGGGGTGGGCCGAATTCCCCCGCGCGAACTGGTTTTCCGGTCTTGATCACCCGTTAAAAACCACCCCGCCGCACCAACCGTCTGGATAGTGCGTAGCATGCAAGGCGACCGGTCCATTTCGTGACTTGGCCGCCGGACTGGTTTTGGAGCCCAGGCAGGGATTGCCGTGGGTGGATGCGGAGAGAGATTTTGGTCCTACCCAGCCTGCAGTTACCCGAAGCCTTGCGAATCCGTCTGGAAACAAACGGCGCCAGCCACGGGCCAATCCTTCTCTCCATCGACACCGATGTCGCCCTGAACGGCCACCCCGCCCGCGAGTGGCTGGTGGTGACCGAGCACGCCGTGATGGTGCTGGGGGAGGGTACGGATTCCATTCGCCAGGTGCCGTGGCGTGATATCCGCCAGGTTCGCACCAGCGCCGGCGTGGGTGGCGGCACGCTGCAGGTGAAGGAGGACGGCGACTGGGTGGACCTGATGCGCTTTTCCAACGCGCTGGCCACCCGCTTCCACAAGGTCTCCCGCGCCATGGAGCGCCAGCGGGAATTGGCCGAGGGCAAGGAAAAGGTTGCGGAGGAGGGCGAAAAGCCACCGCTGGAGCAGGTGCTCGACGGCCCGCTCGATCCACCGCGCTGCGCAAGCTGCGCCTTGCGCCTGGCAACCCGGGAGGAAACCTGCCCCCGCTGCATGCAAAAGGGGCAGATCCTGAAACGGGTGACGCACCTGTTGAAGCCTTACGCCCGTGGCGCCTTACTCTTGACCCTTTTGACCCTGCTGGGCGTGGCGGCCGAATTGTTGCCGCCCAAGCTGCAGCAGTACATGGTGGATGACATCCTTTCGGAAAAAGCTCAGGCCCAGGGGGCCGGCGCGGCGGTGGCTTTCGCTGATTTTCGCACCGCGCTGCTGGTGGTGGTTTTGGCGCTGGCGTTTTCGCGGGTGATGCTTTCCGCCGTGGGCTGGCTGAAGGGGCGGTTGGCTATCCGTATCGGCAGCGGGCTGACCGACACCCTGCGCCGGGAGATGGTGGAGAAGCTGCAAACCCTGTCCGTGGCCTATTACGACCGCCACCAGGTGGGCTCGATGATCAGCCGCGTGGCCCATGACAGCGAGGTGATGCAGGGGCTGATGCACCAGATCACCGGCGGCTTTTTGCTGCAGATCGTGCAACTGGTGGGCGTGGGCGCCATGTTGGTCTGGATCAATCCCAAGCTGGCGCTGTTCACGCTGATCCCGGTGCCCTTGGTGCTGTTGGGCTCGTGGGTGTTCTGGCGCTATGTCTACCCCCGCCATTACAGGCTGTGGGACGCCTCCAGCAAACAGATGACACTGCTTTCGGGGATGCTGTCGGGCATCCGGGTGGTGAAGGCGTTCGCGCAGGAATCACGCGAGAAGGAACGGTTCAACGAGACCAGCGGCAACCTGACCCGCTGGCGGCTGTGGGTGGATGCGACCAACTCCACCTATGGCGCCACCATGCAACTGGTCTTCGGGCTGGGTGGCCTGATTGTGTGGTATGTGGGTGGCCGCGATGTGATCGGCGACCAGATGACGCTGGGCCAGTTGATCGCTTTCCTCGCCTACCTGGCCATGTTCTACGCGCCCCTGGGCGCGCTCTCCAACTTCACCACCTGGCTCACGAGTTTCCTGTCGGGCAGCAAGCGAGTGCTGGAGCTGTTGGACACCCCGGTGTCTATCCTTGAGCCGCAAGAGCCTGTGGGCTGGAACGACCCGAAGGGCGCGATCCGTTTCGACCATGTCACCTTCGGGTACGACCGCAACCAGCCGGTTTTGAAGGATGTGTCGTTCGAGGTGGCGCCGGGCGAGATGATCGGCATCGTGGGGCGCAGCGGTTCGGGCAAGACCACGCTCGTGAACCTGCTGGGCCGTTTTTACGAGGCCCAGGAGGGCATCATCACGGTGGACGGCATCGATATCCGCCACCTGGCCAGCCACGAGCTGCGCGAGCGTCTGGGCATTGTGTTCCAGGATTCGTACCTGTTCCGCGGCACCATCTGGAAAAACCTGGCCTATGGTCGACCGGATGCCACGCTGGAGCGCGGGTTGGAGGCTGCCAAGGCTGCCGGCGCCCACGACTTCATCTGCCGGCAGCCGCTGGCCTATGAGACCCTGCTGGGCGAGGCTGGCGCCGGGCTGTCGGGCGGCGAGAAGCAGAGGCTGTCGATCGCCCGGACGCTGCTGTACGACCCCCGCATTCTGGTATTGGACGAGGCGACCAGTTCCATCGATGCCGAGGCCGAGAAAAGCATCCAGGAGGCGCTGGCGGTTCTGGTAAAGGGACGCACCACGATCGCCATCGCGCACCGGCTGTCCACGCTACGCAACGCCGACCGGATCTTCGCGTTCGACCGGGGGCGCCTGGTCGAATCGGGTACCCACGCCGAGTTGCTGGACAAGGACGGCCTGTACGCCCGGCTAGTGAAGATCCAGACCCAGGTGACCAAGAAACCCACCGTGGACACGATTCTGGCGGAGGCGGAAAACAAGGATACCGCCGCTGGGGAACAGGCGGAGGGTGAAACCCGCGCTCCGGCCAAAAACCCGGCGGCCATCGTCTGGCTCAGCCCCGAGAGCCATGCATTCCGGCTGGGCCAGCACGATCGCATCGAGCTTTGGAAGGGCGGGGAGCGCGTGGGGGCCGGGGTGTTTCTGGTACGGGCGTTTCCCGCCTCGCACCCCGAGGCGTACTTGTCGGTGCGGGGATGGAACGAGACGGGCGACGAAATCGAGCTGGGCATGATCCGCAGCCTGGACGGTTGGGAGAACGCCGGGGCCCAGATCGCCCGGGTGGCGTTGGGCCGGCGCGCGCTGGTCCGCATCATCCGCCGCGTGCACAGCGTGAAACTGGCGCAGGGGTATCTGGATTTCGATGTGGAAACCGAGGTGGGCCGGCAGCGGTTTGTCACCCGTTGGACGCAGGGCCAGGCGGTGGAATTCGGCCCGCGCGGCAAGATGATCATAGACACCGAGGAGAACCGCTACGCCGTGCCCGATGTGGACGCGCTGCCCCGGGGCGATCGGGAGAAGTTTTTGCAGTATGTTTACTGGTGATAGTTTTGCCTCAACTTTGTGGGTATTGGTGCATTTTTTGGTCAAATGCGGTAGATAAGCAAGGGTTTTGCCATGAACGGAATCGATGTCATTCGGGCTGCATTGGAAGACACCCGGTTTCATTTGAATTGGTATTTGGAGGATTTTTCAGAAGCCGATATGTTTGTTCGGCCCCATCCCGCAGCCAATCATGCGGCTTGGCAGGTTGGCAACATCTGCTTGGCTGAAGTAAACATGATCCGCGAGGAAGTGCCTTCAGCGGAATATCCTGTTTTGCCAGATGGTTTTTTGGAATTGCACGGGACAGGAGTCCCCAAGGATGGGCCGGAGGGTTATCTCAGCAAGGCGGGATTCTTAAACCTGTTCGAGCGGGTCCGTGCGGCAACGATAGCCCTCGTTGGCGGGTTGAAAGAAACCGATCTGGATCGTGTTTGCACCGGCAGCATGGCGCCTTTTGCGCCCACATTGGGCAAATTGTTGATTCTTACTTCCAACCATACTTTGATGCACGGTGGGCAAATCCAGGTGATTCGGCGGGTTTTGGGAAAGCCCCATCTTTTTTAGTTGGAAATAACCGGGAAGATTTGGCTCAGTGACGGCTCAATACCCAAGGATTTTTCTTTTTTCTGAAATTGGTTTATCGGTCTTGGGTTGCTAGCCGCGCCAGCACCCACTCGAACGCCTCGGTGGCATCGGCGTAATTGGTGTCATGACCGCCCTCGGGCCTGTGGATCAGGTGCGCGGGGCGGTTCTGTTTTTGCAGTCGGGTCACCAGGCGCGCCACGCTGTCGGGCGGGACCAGTTTGTCCTGGCCGCCGGTGGTGCAGGCGATGGGCATGGTGAGTTGGCCGGCGTTCATCTCCGCCGATCGCTTGCGGTACTCCTCTGGCTTGGCCGTTTTGCTTCCACCGAAGGAGGCGGCGATGGCCTCTTGGAATTGGTCGTATTCCGCCAGGTTGGCGGTGCCGTTCAGGGAGACGACGCCATCGATCCATTCTGGATGCAACGCCGCAAAGGTGAGGGCCCCGGTGCCCCCCATGGAACCGCCGCTAATGAGAATCTTCCGCACATTATATTTTTTCCGGATTTCCCTGAGAATCTGCACCATGTCCGCCTCGGCGGCCGGGCCCATCCACGAAGTCTTGGCTCGGTAATCGGGTGAGACAAATACCATGCGGTGTTTGGCGGCGCAGTCACGCGCCGCCTTGCATTCGGCACGCGGGTCGCGGATGAATTGCCAGCGGTCGGACCCGTGCCCATGCAGCGCGATGAGGATGGAAACGGGGGTAGAGGGCTGCATGCCCTGGGGTTCCAAGACCACATAGTGCTGCGTGCTGCCATCGAAATCCGCTGTGAAGGCGATGTCGCGAGGGGTGGGTGAGGGGGGTTGGCCGGGGGCCAGGCAGAGGGCTGCCAGCAGGTGGGGCAAGGCAAAACACATGGTCGGGCTCCCGGGAAACGGCTGTCTGGCGGGCAGGTGCATTAAAAACCTTCGGGCAACCGGTGGCAAATCTGGCCGAAGTCGGAGAGACTGGAGGAAGGCTTCACCCGGGCGCGCAAGTTGCACGGGTTGGGGGTGATTAATTAACCGTTTCTCTCCTCGGTGTTTCGATGAAAAAAGCGATGTTGGTGCTGCTGGGCCTGTTGGCCTCCGGCGGTTTGGCGATGGCCCAGACCCCCAAGGGCGAGGTGCTGAAGTTCTCGTTCGAAAACAGCAAGGTCTACCCCGGGTCCTACCGCGACTACTGGGTGTATGTGCCGGCGCAGTATGACGGCAAGACGCCCGCCTGCGTGTATGTGAACCAGGATGGCATCCAGTACAAGGCGCCCGAGGTGTTTGACCGGCTCATCGCCGAGAAGAAGATGCCCGTCACCATTGGCGTGTTCATCATGCATGGCCGGGTGAAGGCAAAGGGCTCCGATGCACTCGACCGCTTCAACCGCAGCTTTGAATACGATGGCCTGGGCGATGACTACGCCCGTTTCCTGTTGGATGAGCTCTTGCCCGATGTGGAAACCAAAAAGACCGCTGACGGCCGGGCCATCGTGCTGTCGAAGAAGGGGAACGACCGCTGCATCGGCGGCGCCTCCAGCGGCGCCATCTGCGCCTTCACCGCCGCCTGGGAACGGCCCGATGCCTTCTCGCGCGTGTTCAGCGCCATCGGCACCTATGTGGGGCTGCGGGGCGGACACAACTACTCCACCCTGGTCCGCAAGACGGAGCCCAAGCCGATCCGCGTCTACCTGGAGGACGGCTCAAACGATCTGAACATTTATGGCGGTGACTGGTGGATGGCCAACCAGTCCCTGGAGCGTTCCCTGAAGTTCGCTGGCTATGAGGTGGAGCACAAGTGGGGCGACGGCGGCCACAACGGCAACCATGCCACCCAGTTGTTCCCCGAGGCGATGGAATGGCTATGGAAAGGCTGGCCCGAGCCTGTGAAAGCAGGCAAGGGCAGTGACCAGCTTCGTGAAATATTGATCCCCGGCGAGGATTGGAAACTGGTGGGTGAGGGCTACGCCTTCACCGAGGGGCCGGCCACCAATGCCAAGGGCGAGGTGTTCTTCAACGATGTGGGCAAGGGGAAGACCTACCGGGTGAACGCCGAGGGCAAGCCGGAGGTGTGGCTGGAGGATTCCAAGCGGGGCGATGGCCAGAACTTTGGCCCCGATGGCCGGCTGTACGCGGCCTCCGGCGCGGAGAACGGCATCTTGGCGTGGGACAAGGATGGCAAGGCCACCAAAGTGGTGGGCGGCTTCCGTGGCAACGATCTGGTGGTGAACGCACAGGGCGGCATCTATGTGACCGACCCTGGCAACCCCAGCAAGATCCACCACATCAGCAAGGAAGGAATTGACAAAGTGGTGGACACCGGGCTGAAATTCTCCAACGGTATCTGCCTGTCGCCTGATCAGAGCCTGCTCTATGTGGCCGACAGCCGCAGCCACTGGGTGTACAGCTACCAGGTGCAGCCCGATGGCACCCTGGCCCACAAGCAGCGCTACTACCACCTGCATGTGCCCGACACGGCCGATGACTCGGGCGCCGATGGCATGCGTGTGGACCGCGCGGGCCGACTGTATGTGGCCACCCGCATGGGCCTGCAGGTATGTGACCAGGCGGGCCGCGTGAACTGCATCATCCCCACGCCCAATGGCAAGGTCTCCAACCTCACCTTTGGCGGGGCCAACCTGGATACGATTTACGCCACTTGCGGCGACAAGGTCTACAGCCGCAAGGTGAAGGTGAAGGGGGCCCCCAATTTCCTGCCGGCCAACAAACCGCCGACTCCCAGGCTGTGAAATTAGGAAGTAAATGCCGTTTGTGGGCCGGTCATTCGCCGGCCCACAAACGTTTAAAGGGTATTGTGGCTATTGCTTGCCAACCGGATCTCGATTTGGATAAACTCGGTGGTGCGTGGCAGTTTGACGGACCGTACCACTCAAAGGAGTGCCCTGACCATGAAAGCCAAGGCGTTCGCGTTGTTCCTTTCCGGTGTTGCCGTGGGATGGTTGCCGGCAGTGGAATTTGACAAGCCGGTGATGCTGAAGGCCGGCGGCAAGGCGATCCGCGTGGAAAGCCCCGGTTACGCCTGCCCGGCATGGGCCGATCTGGACGGCGACGGCAAGCCTGAATTGCTAGTTGGCCAGTTCGCCAAGGGCAAGATCAAGGTGCTGCCCCACCAGGGCGGGCTCGATTTCGGCGAGGGGGCCTGGCTGAAGGCTGAACAGATCGACGCCGAGATACCGGGTGTGTGGTGATGCACCTCCTCCACTCCACAGTTTGTGGATATCGATGGGGACGGCGTTCGTGACATTCTCTCCGGTTCGTATTCCCGGATGGAAAAGGATATGGCGGGCCTGTTCCAGGTTCTGCGCGGCAAGAAGGGGGGCGGCTTCGCCAAGGCCGAGGAACTGAAGGGGACGGATGGCGAACCGCTGATCATCCCCGCGGACAATGAGGCCAAACTGACCGAGAAAATCTGCACCCGGCCCTTCGCGGTCGATTGGGATGGCGACGGTCAACTCGACATAGTCACCGGCAATTTCGCCGGCAGCTTCTACTGGTTCAAGGGGGAAGGGAAGGGGAAATTCCAGCCCAAGCCCCAGCTCATCCTGGCCGGAAAGGAGCCCCTAAAGATCAAGGGTGTGCACAGCGACCCGTTCGTGGTGGACTGGGACAAGGATGGTGACCTCGACATTCTCACCGGCTCGTCCAACGGTGGCGTGGCCTGGGCCGAGAACACCGCGGGCAAGGGCAAGATGCCCGAATTGAAACCTCTGGAGGATCTCATCAAGGCGCCCACCGAGATGCGCTATGGTCAGGCCCTCACCATCAAGGAAGAGGAATTGACCGGGCCCACCACCGCCACACGGGTGTGGGTGGAGGATGTCAACGGGGACGGCAAGCTGGACCTGCTGGTGGGTGACTCGGTCACCCTGACCGCGCCGGCCAAAGGCCTGTCAGAAGAGGACTTCAAGAAAAAGCAGGCCGAATGGCAGGCCAAGGTGGACCAACTGTCCAAAGTGATGGCATCCCCCAAAGCCGACCAGAAAGAACGGCAAAAGGCCAACGAGGAATTCAGCAAGCACTACCAGAAACGGTCTGAATTCATCCGGGAAGACCGAACCGGGTATGTCTGGGTATACATCCAGAAATAAACGGATCTGCAAGTTGGACTGACCAATAAAAAAGCCCCCGCCGATTCCTTCGGCGGGGGCTTTTCTTTGCCTGTCAGAGATTATCCCCCCTTGGCCATCTGCAGCAGAAACTCCAGCAGGTCGGCCATCTGCTCCGGGGAGATCTGGTTTTCCAGACCCTCGGGCATCAGTGATTTGCCGGTGGCGGTGAGGGCCTCCAGGTTGGTGCGCAGGATCACATCCTCTATCCCCTCGGCACGACGCAGCGTCACATTCACAGGCGTTTCCGCCGCCAGCAGGCCGGCGACGGTGCGGCCGTCCTTCGTTTCGGCCACCATCTGCGCGTAGCGGGGGTCGATCTCGCGGCTGGGATCGAGGATGGCCAGGATTAGGGCCGCCTTGTCCTTGCCGGGCAGCACGGCCTTCAATTCGGGGCCGACCACATGGCCCAGATTGGCGGCATCGCCGGTTTTGTGGCAGGCGGCGCAGTTTTTCACGAACACCTCGCGTCCGCGCGCCAAGTTGCCCTCGGTTTTCTCGTCGAGCACCGTCTTCTGGTAGCGTTTCACCACTTCGTCCCGGGCGCTCCCGGTTGTGGTGAACAACTTGGCGGCGCGGGCTTTCACCGCGGGCTGCCGGTGGTTCAGCAGGGCAGTCCGGCTGGCGGCATCCACCAGGGCGGACGGTGCCTTCCCGGTTTCCAATGCGGTCAAAAGGCTGTGCGTGCCTTGCGGGCTGGAGATCAACTGTGTCAGCAACTCCGCGCGGGCGGCGGGGGCCAGATTGGGCAGGCTTGCCGCCACATGCGCCAGCAAGGGAGCATCGGTGCGCCCGGCAAGTGATGCCACCGCAGCCATTTGCACTGCCGGCGGGTTTTTGTTGCTGAGCAGATTGCCAGCCAAATCACGCCACACCGTGCTTGGGGCAAGTGCGAGTGTGCTGACCGCGGTCAGGCGGTCTTTTTCGTTCAAATCCGCCTTGTTTGCGTTGACAACCGCCGACCGCAGCAACGGTTGCAATGTCGCAAGGGGGGATGGCTGGCTTCTACCATCCCTGCCGGGTCCAGGTGTCCACCAGACATCAATGCCTTGGCCCGATTGCCGCATGCCTTGGCTGAGGCCCAGCAGGAAAGGGGACCGCCAGGTGGGATTCGACAACGAATCCAATGCCAGGGACCTTGCCAAGAGCGGTACGGCATCAGCCGGCGGGCGTGCCCCCACCTGCATGCCGGCCTGGGTGATCAGCTTGGCTCGGGCGGCATTCAGCGGATGCCCATTGGCCTCCCGGGCCCAGACCGCCAGATACTTCGATAGGTCGGGCGCCGCTGAACTCCAGGCGGCGGTGACGATCCAAATGTCGTCGGCATCGCGCCAAAGGCGCCTGGCCAGCGCCTCCTCGTAACCGGGGATGCCAGCCGCGAAGGCGGCTGCCTCAAACCGAACGCTGGGGGATGTGTCCTCCAGTAGTGCGATCGCCCGGCCCTCGGGCAGCGGGGAATTACCGCGGTGGGCGGGTAGGCAGACCAAAGCCACCTCGCGCACGCCTGCCTCCGGATGGTTCAGCCCTGCCATGACTGAGGTGCTGTCGAGCGCATCAAGTCTGGCCAGCAGAGACAGCGCATGGACCCGGGCCATCGGCCGCGGGTCGGTGGTGGCGAGTTGGCGCAGGCCCTCCACACATTCTTGACCGTGTTGTTCCAGCATCAGCCGGTGGGCCGTGAAACGGTCCCACGGATTGTCGCTGCCCAGTTTGTCGAGCCGGCCTTTCAGATCGGCGGGGAAGGGGGGAAGGGCAGCTTGTGCCTTGTCGGCGGGGGCCAGTCGCCACAGGCGACCCTTTTGTTTCGACTCGAGGCCCATGCGGGCCTTCAAATCATCCGGCAGGCTGAGTGGTGTCTCAATCGCCTCGCGGTAAAAATCACACACCATCACCGCGCCATCGGGCATGAAAGACAAGTGCACCGGGCGGAAGAAATTGTCACGGCTGGCCACCACCTCCCCGCCCTCGATCAACCGGGTGGCGGTGAAGCCGGCACCCTTGGGGGCCAGTTTGTCAGCGGTGATCAGGTTGTTGGCGGGGTCGCACACCAGCACGGCGTCGTGCCACAAGCCGGTGAACAGACCACCATCTGTTGGCAGGGGAGAGCAGGTGGAGGTGGTGTAGCCGGCCGGCACCAGTTCGGTGGTGGGGAAACGCTTGGCGTCGGCGCTGCCGGCGCGGCGGCGGGTGCGCTCCACGCGCCAGGGTTCGGGCTCGCTGATGCGGAACACCTTGGTGGCGGCACCGTGCTGCGGGATGTCCACCGTGGCGGGCGGTGGTGCCAGGTGCGGGTTGCCGGCCAGCACCCGGTCGGGCAGGCCGATGTGGCGCAGGTGCTGGCTGTTGGTGTTGGTGAACCAGTGGCCGAAACGGTCGGCGGCCAGGCCGTATTGCCCGCCGCCGGTTTCCGCCCGTAGGCTGCCGGGCTTGTCAGGGTCGAACGAGCAAGCTCGGCCACGCAGCGATAGCTGGAACCCCGGCACCTCGGGGCACCGGATATCACCCCCGGCACCGCCCACCATCGCGTGCACTCGGCCATCCAGGCCCAGGGTCAGCGTGTTGACCAGTTGCTGGATGTTGGGCAGGGCAAATCCAACATAGAGAGTCTTTTTTGTGTCGGCCTTGCCATCGTTGTTGTCGTCCTTCAGGTAAAGGATCTCAGGGGCCTGTGCCACCAGCAGGCCGCCGCGCCAGGGCAGCAGGCCCATGGGGAACCGCAGACCTTCCGCGAAAATGACCGACTTCTCATACTTGCCATCCTGGTCGTCATCGGTAAGCAGGCGGATGCGGCCGCTGGTGATGTCGCCGGTACCCACGCCGCCGTTAGGATAGCCGCGCATCTCGGCGGCGTAGAGCCGGCCGTGTTCATCGAACGCGGCGCAGACCGGATCGATCACCTGAGGTTCGCTGGCGATCAGGCGCATGGCCAAACCAGGGGCCACCACCATGGCCTTTTCAGCATCGGCGGGGCCGAGCGGCCCGACGGCGGGTTTCAGGTCCTGGGCGTTGGTCAACAGGGCCAAGGGAAGCAGCAGCGGCAACAGGGCCATAAGAATCTCCAAGGCGGGTAAACCCGAGAGTATCCCCGTTTGGCGGGGGGCACAACCTGTGCAACACTCTAGAAATGAATGGGATGGATTCAGCCCGAAATCCTTCGGTCACCCTCGTGGGTGCCAGCACCCGCGCCATGGCCTGGAGCGCCACGCGCGCCGGTGAGCGCCCGCTCTGCCTCGACCTGTTCACCGATACCGACTTGCTGGCCCTTCCCGGGGTTATCACCCAGCGTCTGAAAGATTGGCCGCCAGAGGGGTTGGAAAGGCTGCTGCCTCCAGGCATTCCGTGGGCTTACGGCGGCGGTTTGGAAAACCATCCGGGCCTGCTGGCCAAGTGTGCCTCCCGGGCGCCCTTGTGGGGAAACCAAGGCCGGGCCCTGCGTGAGGCGCGCTTTCCCAAGCGGTGGCAACGGCGTCTACGCGGGGCGGGAGAATCAGTCCCCGATCTGGCGGTACGCCCACCCGCGGGGGAGGAAACGGCTTGGATGCTGAAGGCCTATCAGAGTGCTGGTGGTCGCGGTGTTCGGCATTGGCCGGTGAATGAAACGGTGTCGCCCTGGCGTTGTTTCGCCCAACGGCGCGTGGAGGGGCTGAACGCCTCGGCGGTTTACGCGGTGGGTGCGGGCGAAGCCGAATGGCTGGGTGTGACCGAGCAATGGGTGGGGCAGCCATGGCTCCATGCCCGTGGCTTTGGCTACTGCGGCAGCGTGGGGCCGTTGGGGACTAGCCCGGCAATCCAGGCGCAGCTCAAGCGCTTGGGGGGAGCGCTGTTGGGCATGGGCCTTCGCGGACTGGTTGGCGTGGACTTGATGCTGCACGATGACCATGCCTGGGTGATTGAGATCAACCCGCGCTGGCCGGCCAGTGTGGAGGTGCTGGAGCGCGCCAGAGGCTTTTCGGCCTGGGATTGGCACCGGTGGGGTTGCGACGGTGGAGGAAGGCCGAAGCCTTTTGCATCCACAGGGCCAACAGTGGCCAAGGCGATCCTGTTCGCGCCGGTTGATCTGGAGTTCCCGGAAGGCTGGCCGGTGGATGGCGAGGCCTGGGCGGATGTGCCGGCTGCCGGGGAGAGCATCCAGGCGGGGTCACCCGTTCTCACCTGCCTTGCGTCGGCCCCTGCGGACGGGCTTTGCCGGGGGCTCATCGTCGAACGGGTCCACCTGGCTCTTGGTCTTCTTGGCCTGGGTGGCCGGATCGGTGATTGAGCCGGGTTCGCCGGGCGGGGGTTCATCGCGCAAGAGAAGCTGATCCCACCACGAGGGATCTTCCTCGAAGTTCACCTCCAGGTCGGCACAGGTGACCAGCGCGCCCCGTTCCGCGTCCTGCACTTTGATTTGAAAGGCCAGCGTGCGGTTCTGCTCGATGTCAAAACCGTGCAGCGCCTCCTGGGGAATCAGGGCGGCCAGGGTGTAGCCGCCCTTTTCCAGCCGGGAGCGAAAAAAGATCTTGCTGATGGGAATGGCCGGGGCCTCTTCCAGGGCGCGGGGGATTTTCCCCTGGCAGAGCAACGGCTCGGTTTTGTCCGCACCACCCCCCACGGGCAGCAAATGCAGCAAATGGCAGTAGGCGGTGGCGCGTTTGCCGCTGAGACCGCCCCGCGTGTTGATCCACACCGACACGCCATCGGCCAGGTGTGGCCTTGAAGCGTCCCCTTCGGTCGCCTTGGCCTTGCCTGTCACTTCCACCACCACTCCTAGCCCGGCGGTTGACCAGCCGGTTTGCACCGTGACCGGGCAGCCAGGCTCACCCATGGAGGTGAACGGGCGAAGCGTGCAGCCCTCCGGCAGCGGGATACCCTTTTTCAGGCGCTGGGCCAGGTCG
>Ga0222712_10005072_pt1 | contig 13488 bp, 17 predicted proteins | sample C33_657DmetaG_FD_165043 | JGI IMG/M metagenome (GOLD analysis project Ga0222712, IMG submission 165043) | Estuarine water microbial communities from San Francisco Bay, California, United States - C33_657D | ecosystem: Environmental > Aquatic > Marine > Unclassified | place: USA: California...
GCCGCGCCAGATGCCGGTGTTCTGTGCAGTACAGGCGCAACGCAATTCCGACAACTCCTGTCTGAAAACTGGGCCTAACATTGCGCAAGACATTGCGCTTTGTATGGCCAAGATTCTTTATTGCGGTGACGCCGCTGTGCAAACAGGCTTTGGGCGAGTAGCGGAAAACCTGCTGCCTGAGCTTGCAAAAGAGCATGAAGTGGTGGTACTGGCCGTTAATTGGTGGGGTGATCCTCATGAGCTGCCGTTCAAGATGTATCCGGCTCATGCCGGTGGTTCCGATCCGTTCGGCTCCCATCGGATTCAGGAGCTGCTTGTCAAGGAGCGTCCAGACATCGTATTTGCGGTGAATGATATTTGGATTTTGAACAAGCTTTGGCAAGTTGCGAAGCCATTGAAAGAGCAGCTTGGTTTCAAGTGGTATGGCTATTTCCCAACGGACAGCTACGGTTTTTTCCCTGAGGTGTTTGAGGACTGCAAGGAGTGGGATGGCATGGCCACTTACACGCAATTCGGTCTTGAGGAGGTGCGCAAAGCTGGCTGCAAGATGCCGTGCGATGTCATTCCTCATGGCATCGACACTGCGACCTTTTTCCCCGTCAAGAAAGAGGATGCGCGGGAGGCTATGGGCCTCCCGCAGGATGTATTCTTCGTCTTCAACGGCAATCGGAATCAACCTCGCAAGCGCATTGATCTCACGATCAAGGGATTCATTCAGTTTGCGCTTGATAAGCCCGATGCACGTTTGTGGCTGAACATGGGCCGCAAGGATCAAGGGTGGGATGTGATCCCCTTGTTCAAGCGAATTGCTCGTGATCTTGGATATGATCCAACTGGCAAGTTGGTGCTTACAAGTAAGGATTTTGATGTTACAAATTGCTTGCCAATTGATCGCCTTAATCTTGTCTACAACGCATGCGATGTAGGTGTTAACACTTGCATTGGTGAAGGCTGGGGGCTTGTGAACTTTGAGCATGCCGCCACTGGCACAGCTCAAATTGTTCCAGACCATACATCGCTAAAGGAAATCTTTAATGAGATTCCTCGTATTCCCGTGGAAAGCTGGGAAGTTGATTGCAATTACGGACTGGATCGTGGAGTGCCTTCTGCAAAAGGATTGGCCACAATTCTTGATCATTATTACAACAATCGAGAAGATCTTGAGAAAGTTGGTGGCTGGTGTTACGACAGGCTGCAAGGCGATGAATACAAGTGGGAAAACATTGGAGCTTCTGTGAACGCAATTATTAAGCGGACACTTGAAAAGCCCATTTCCGGCAAGGGTTTTGGCAATGCCTAAGCGCCGCGTGAGCGTGGGAATCCCCACGCTTTCTTGCTACGACAAGCTCATTCGCTTGTGTAATCACCTGTTGAATGATGAGCATCCTTGCATTGAAGCTGAGGTGCTCATCCTTGACAACGGCGGCAGGATGAAAGACAGTTCTGCAGTGGATGCGCTTGCAGAATGCTGCGAGCTTTCGCAGTGGAAGATCGCCGTTCCTCCTTACAACCTGGGAGTGGCAAAATCCTGGAACTACTTAATTAATCAACTCGGGCAGTGCATCATCGCGAATGATGATGTCGTGTTTGGATTAAATGATATTGCAATGTTTCTGGATGCTGCAGATGCCAACCCAGGATCTATCTTGCTGGAAACGAATCATTCAGTGGGAGGATTTTCCACGTTTTACGTGAACCGCCCAGAGCGATGGCTATCAATGGGAGGGTTCGATGAATTATTTGCCCCGGCTTATTTTGAAGACAATGATTGCCGATGGCGTCTTTTGGTTGAAGGTAATCCTGCTGTGAAGGTTAATTTGCCTTCGTGGTCGCATGACAATAGCAGCACGCTTCATAGCGGCGATGATCGCTACAAGCGCATGCATTGGTGCTGCTTTGAGCGCAACAAAGCGTACTATCAGACGAAGTGGGGAGGCTTGCCTGGCCACGAAGAATTTACGACGCCTTTTGGGAAGTAGTCATGGCACATTGGGAGCAGCAACAATTTGTTCAGAGTGTCAAAACTCGTTTCCCATCGTTCTTTAAGGGTGGGCGAATTGTTGAGATTGGCAGTCTTGACATCAATGGGACAGTACGCGGGTTCTTTGAGCAGCCCGCTGAATACATTGGCGTTGACCTTGGCCCTGGCCGTGGCGTAGACGTGGTGTGCGAAGGGCAGGATTACGACGGGGCGACAAATAGCTTCGATGTGGCGATTTCCGTGGAATGCTTTGAGCACAACCCACACTGGAAAGAGACCTTCATCAATATGTTTCGCATGGTGCGAGGTGGTGGGCTCATTGTGATGACGTGCGCCACCACGGGGAGGCCAGAGCATGGTACTTCTCGCAGTGACGCCGGCAGTAGTCCTTTGACGGTTGGAAAGGGCTGGGAATACTATGAAAATCGGACCGAATCCGATTTTCATGCTGCATTTGAACTGAATAGCATGTTCAAGGATTATTGTTTTAACGTGAATACAAGTAGCCATGATCTGTATTTCTGGGGGCTCGTAGAGAAATGACCGCGAAACAAAAGCAAGCAAAAGTGCGCAAGGTGATGCGTGAGTTCAAAGCGGGCACCTTGAAAGGCAGCGACGGCAAGCCCGTGAAGAACCGTCAGCAGGCAATTGCTATTGCATTGAGCGAAGCTGGCATGGCCAAGAAAGACAAGAGTGATGCCTATTGGGATGCCTACATCGACACGATGTGCGGATCGATGAGCAAAGAGGGCATGGAAGAAGAGGAGGAGGGAGAAGAGGAGGAGGAAGGTGAGGAGGAAGAGAATATGGATGCAGGTGCTGCTGAAGCTCGCTGCCGTGGCTATTTGTCTTCTCTGAAAAAAGGAAAAAAGGACTAAGGGGCGATGCTGAAGGCTTCGCCCCTCCATCGGCGGTTCAGAGTGCTGCACGGCGCGGCCTAGAGCTGCGCCGAAAGCACGGCAAAGGAGGGCTCACCACGGCAGAGGCTGGCAAGCAAGGGATTGGCAGTGGCGTGGCGCGAGCCACAAGCCTGGCCAATGGGATGAAGGTGAGCGAGGCTACCCTGCGTCGAATGGTTGCGTTTTTCTCGCGCCACGAGAAAAACAAAAGTGGCGGAGAAAATGACGCTGGCTACATCGCCTGGCTTCTGTGGGGAGGAGATGCTGGGAGGGCGTGGGCTACACGCACCCTTAAGATGTTGGAAAAGCGCTCAAAATAGCGATGGAAGGGACCAGGATTGTGCGCGAAGAAGAAGATGGCATCAATGTGATGCAAGCGTTGCAAATCCTGTCTCGCAACGCTCATCGCAACACTTCTCGGTGGGAACTTGTTGAGAAGCAAGTGTTCAAGAATGGACGCCTTGAGGAGACGCATGAATACATAGTGAGCGTCTATGACATGCCCGATCCTCAGTTTGAGCCGGCAAAATTTTTGATTTTTGAAGCCGTAGCAATGGCGAAGGCTTACATCATGGAGGGTATTGAGGAGCAGCTTGCTTCCATCCGTGATGAAGACGACGAGGACGACGAAGATTAATCCTGGGTGGCGTGAACCACAAAGGATGGGTAGCCCATCAGCCAAAGTACGCTGAGCTGAAACACCCCGCTCATTACTTTTATTTGAGCAATATCCGGTGAGAGGATGCCAGTTTCAATGCGGGAAACTGTCGCTTGATCGCAATAGAGAATTTCTGCGAGGGCACGTTGCGAGAGGCCACAACTGAGCCGAGCTTCCCGCACTCGGGAACCAATGAGAAGCTTGGCTTCGGCGAGGGAGCTTTGAGGGCTCTTAACTTTACGCGCAGTGAGCCTTTTCTGTGTCATTCCATGCAGAATAGCATAGTTACTACTATACTATTCAATTGAAGCCCTTACAGTATATGTATGAGCACCACATCTTGTCGGTACGACGTTTCTCCTATTGAGAAATATGAAATGACACCTGAGGGTTATCTTCGGGTGTGGGCTTCAATTGCTCGTACTGGCATTCAGCATTACACCGATGCTGACGGTTCTATCAGGAAGGAATTCCGGCCTGAAACTGAAGTGGCGTCTCCAGAAAGCCTTGCCTCATTTGCGGGGAAGGCCATCACGATGGAACATCCTCCTGTCCTTCTGGATAGCGAGAACACCAAGAATTACCAAGTCGGTTTCACTGGTTCAGAAATTGTTTATGACAATGGCTTTGTTAAAGCCGTCATGACAGTAACTGATCGTGAAACCATCGACAAGGTGATGCGAGGCGATGTTCGCGAAGTGAGCGCCGGCTATAGGGTCAATTACGATCCGACGCCTGGCGTTACCGATGGTGGCGAGCATTACGACGGCATCCAAAAGGAGATCAGTGGTAATCACGTTGCTATCGTTCGTCGGGGCCGAGCCGGCCCGCAGGTGAGGTTGCATTTGGATCGCCAAGATGCTGCCGATCCCTCCCTAATTTCCATAGAGGAAAATCAAACTATGTCCGCCAAAGTCGTTTTCGACGGCGCCGAGTTTGAGGTGAGCGAGAGCGTTGCTCTGGCGATCACCAAAGAACGCGAAGACGCCAAGATGTCCTACGAGGACATGAAGAAGAAGTACGACGAGCTGCAGGCCGCCGCCGATTCCATGAAGTCCGAAATGGATGCCATGGCAGAGGAAATGAAGGGCAAAACGGATTCCGCCGAAGGGCGTGCCGATGCTCTGGCCGAGCAAATCGATTCTCTGAAGGCTGAGCTGGAAGAGGCCAAGCAAATCAACGTGGATTCCATTGTTGAAGAGCGCCTGGCCCTGATTTCCAAGGCCAAGCCTGTGCTCGATGCCGCTTATGAATTCAGCGGCAAGAGCGCCCGCGAGGTGATGGTGGATGCCATCAAGGCAATTCGCGGCGATTCTGTTGCCCTGGATGATCGTTCCGACGATTACGTTCAGGCAATGTTCGACACCATTTCGGAAGACGCCGCCAATCGCGCTGATTCCACCGAGGATCTGCGTAAAGCTGTGGCTTCTATTGCCACCCCTGCTTCCGCTCCTTCTTCTTACATGGAGAAGCTGCAGAATGCCTGGAAGTCCCCTCTCTCCCTTTCTAAGGAGGCTAAGTAATCCATGGCCGTAACTTTTACCACCACTGTCACCGGCGCTGCCGGCGGCGTGCAGTCCAGCTATGCGCTGGAGCTGACCGCCGCTCTGGAAGGCCAATTTGCTGATATTGCCGACAACAACGTCGCCACTTTCGTGAATGAAACTGGCGCCCGTGTTGCTTTTGGTGACCTGCTGGTTGTCAATACTGGCGGCACCGTAGGTAATTCCGCCAAGACCATCGCTGCTACTGGCGACACCGTTGTGGGTGTGAACGCTCTCACCTACATCGAAGAGAAGGTTGTTGACGCCAACAACCGTCCCGCTGCTTCTGATAAGCAGGCTCTGAACGTGCTGAACAAGGGCGTGGTTGCAGTGTATGTGACCGGCGCTGTTGATCTCACTTCTCCCGTGCGTGTGTACTACGCCACTCACACTGGCACTACTGCTGGCGCACATCCTGGCCGCTTCTCGCATGCTTATGTGAGCGGCAAAACTCGTCGTCTGACAGGCGCCCGTTGGGTGTCCAAAACTACTGGCGCTGGCATTGCTCTGCTTGAGCTGAACGGCCCCGATTTCAACCTTGCCGCCGATTCCTGATAGGAGGACACCATGAGCGAATTTCGTATGGATGAAGCGGGTCTGTTTCTTGAGCGTCAGCTTGAGTTCATCCGCCCTCAGGTATTTGAAGTTGAATACGCCGACATCAAATACCCCACAATTCTGCCTGTAACCAGCGAAGCTGGTCCTGGCGCACAAACCTTCACCTATCGCATCATGGATGCGACCGGTGATTTCAAGCTCATCTCTGACGCTGCAGATGATCTGCCGCGTGCTGATGTGAGCCAAACCGAGAAGAGCATCAACATCCGCTCCTTCGGTGGTTCCTTCGGTTACACCGTGCAGGAACTGCGTGCTGCTCAAATGGCCAACGTGGCCCTGGAGCAGCGCCGTGCCGCCGCTGTGCGTCGCGCTTATGAAGAGAAAGTGGAGCAAGTTGCTCTGTTCGGTGAAGCCTCTGTTGGCCTGGCTGGTTTCTTCAACAACTCGACTGTTGACGTGCTGGCCGCTGACAAGTGGTTCACTGGCGCTACTGCCACTGGCACTACTGCTCAGGACATGCTGGCTCTGCTGAACCAGGGTGTTACCGCCATCATCAATGGCTCCAACATGAAGGAGCAGCCCGACACCATTCTGATGGCGTGGGAAGATTACAACGTGGTTTCTACCACTCGTAATTCTGATGCTTCGGATGTGACTGTGCTGGAGTATTTCCTGCGCACCAATCCCTTCATTCGCAATGTCGAGCCGATTAATCAGCTCGATTCCGACAAGGGCAGCCTGAGCAAGAACCGGATGGTCATCTACAAGCGTGATCCCGGCAAAGTGCAACTGCACATCCCTCAGCCCCTGGAACTGTTCCCCCCTCAACAGCGCGGCCTGGAATTCATTGTTCCTGCCCATGCTCGCGTGGGTGGTGTCGCTCTGTACTATCCCAAGAGCGTCATCTACGTTCAGGCTCCCTGAGGAAGCCCTTAGGTAGTTCGTCAAGAAAAGGGCGGTTAAGCTAATTGGCAGTTCTTATGAACAAACAATGTTAATTGCTTACCGCCCTGAACTTGAGAATCCGCCGCGAGAGGCCAGTTTCGGAGTGATTACAAAGCGAGGCATGATTAGCCTTGCGCCAGGCCTTAATCAGGAAATTCCTGATGAGCAATGGGAAGAAGCAAAACTGAACCCAACGGTGCAGGGTCTTCTTCGCATTGGGGCGATTGAGGAAATGAAGGAGCGGGTGGAGATTGAGACTATTCCCAAATCTGCCGAGAACCTTTCGCAGCTTCCTCTTAGTCAAGCCATCCAGGCCATCGAACTTCTCCATGATGAGGACAAACTCGGGGATTGGAAGAAGATTGAAGGCCGCGTGAGGGTGCGCAACGCGATCAATCGTCGCCTTGAAGCTATTCGCACAGGAAAAGCATGACGGTCACTTATTCTGGCTTCCTACAGCGCTTCCCTGAATTCAGTCCTCATCCTTCGGGGATTGTGAACGGCGCCATTCAAAGCGCAACAGCGGACGTGTCATCTGACATCTTTGGCGATCAAACTGATCGTGCTGTACGTTTTTTAGCTGCTCACATTATTTCCATTCAACTTGCTCAAATGGGCGTCCAAATTGGCGCTACCGATGGCAAGGTGTATGGCAAAGGACTGGATGCCACATTGTATGGCCAGGAGTTTAAGCGTCTCACTGAAGCGGCATCATCTTCTCTGCTTGGTTTTGTTATCTGATGAGTAATCCAGCTCCGCCACTTGCTAATGCCACATTGGTATTTGCCGTGGCGAGTGGATATGCCACAGATTCGGCCACTGGTAACTACGTGGAACTCACTGGAGATGTCACGTATTACGCCACGTTGAAGCAGAGCAGGGATCCTCAGTACGATCAGCGGCTTGGGGCTGATGAAACTGCCATCTATATGAAAGGCAGAATTGTTAGCCCATTAGCATTCTCGGGAGTGCCCCCTGGAAGCGTGGCGAAGGCCACCATTGAAAATCAGGAGGGGCGTTTTGAACTACTCCCTACGACTGAAATGACTGACCACTACCGTCAGTTCTTGGGCACTCCAATCCACGGCTACTTTAGAGTTGTGGGAGCAGGAAGTGTCCTTAATCGTTAATCACGCTCCTTCGCATTGTTTCAATGGCCATTCAACATCCCACTCAGATCATCAAGAGCCAGGACACCATTGTGTATGTGGGCGCTCTTTCCGGCGCCACTCGTCCTGTTATCACCCCTGCCAATGCTGGCGTTCTGTCTCGCCCCACATCTGGCGTGCCCGCCAACATGTATTTTCTTGGCGGCGTGACTAATGCCACCGTTTCGTTTAACGATGGCGAACAAGAATACTACCTGCTTGGTGGTGGCGGTTTCGCTGATAGCGTGAAGGTTACGCAGCGTTGCCAGGCTTCTATCACCTCGTATTTCCAGAAAGATCTGGACGGCAGCAGCATTGATGAAACCCAGTTCGACGAAGCGATGAATGTCATCCTTCGCGGTCGCACTGAAAAGGATTTTGAAGTGTATGTGGAAATCTTCAAATTCCTGGGCGGTCAAACCTATGACCTCACTTGCTTTGCCGCAACAGTGATGAACTACAACGAGAGCTATCCTGCTGATAACCTCGTTGAGACCACTTTCGATCTCATGAGCCGTAGCACCTACGGCACTGGTCGTTGCACTATTTCTGGCGGCATTCTGCCTGTCAATCCCAACTCCTGATCACTGTATTAAGGAGCTTCTCATTAGCCCCCGAAAGGGGGCTATTTTATTAGTATGAACATCCTTCAGGTCAGAGACACGATTTCGCAATTATTGTCTGACCTGTTGGGCAGTTATACGCTGCCCAACAATACGACGGTTCCAGCCCTATGGGTGGATGGTAGAAACGGCGTACCAAAGGGATGGAAGGTTCGTGGTCTTGAGGCGTCTATTAAGCAATATCCCACGCGCCGTAGCCGTCCTCTGATGGCAATGGTAGAAATACGGAAAGCATGGGAGGTTGTCCTGTCTCAATACGACCCATCGAGTGAAAAGATGGACGAGGCAGTGACAAGAATTTTGCGACATTTTCCAGATGCCACCTTGCAAGGGTTTCCTTCAAGTGACAGGGAGTATCAATACGCACGATTCATTATTCCTGACATTGAAATCGAAGTGCAGTATCGACCAACCGCCTACGAATAAGAGACAGAGCCATGGCTGGTACAGCAAGGATTATTGGCGCGAAAGGACTAGAAAAAGCCTTGCTTGCTGCATTCCAGCAATGGACCGAAGACGATGTTAATGGTCAGTATTGGCGAGAGAAATTTGAAGAAAAATATCCTTATAGTGGCCCGCCTACGTTGCGCAAAAATGGTGAAACAGTTGGAGATCCTCGCGACATCTTAGATACAGAGGCGCTGTACGAAAGTGGAGTAGAGTCCTATCGCTATTCTTCCGATGCAAATGGTGGGGAAGCGAATTGGCATTGGGATGCAACCAACTCCAGTGGTGAAGAGTATGCGTGGTTTGTCCATGAGGGACAGGGGCCATATTCAAGAGAGCCACGTCGATGGACTGATGAGCTTGCTTCTGAATTCCTTTTTGATGGCAGTGAAATCAAGGGTAGACTAATGGCTCGGATTGATCAGGGCTTGAATGGTCAATGATTCCATTGATTATCTAGAAAGCGATTCAGGCGAAGTACACGTAATCAATGCAAGGGTGGATGGTCCGACGCTAGAGGCTGGCATCCTATGCGTTATTTCTTTCTCTGAAACCACCATTAGAATCTCAAACGAGCAACATTCGTTTCTGATTGAACTGCCAGAAGACGTGCGTACAAAAGGCGAGCGTCTTAAAGCGTTTAATGTGCCGTTGGCAATTTTGAGTTATGAGCAAGTACAGCTTCCTACTGGCATCTGAAGAGGTCAGTTATTTTGAACTCACTCCGGCATTGCGCTTACAGCGCCATGGTGGATGGCTTGTTGCTGAAAGTATCGAACAGGAAGAGATTTCCAAGGCTCAAAGCCAGAGCACAATCAAGGCTGTGCAGCTTGCAAAGAAAATCGCTGCAGCAAAAGACATTCCGCTTGATGAGGCGTTTGAGATGCTTCAAGGCGGTGGCGGCTTCTCTGAAGCCGAGCTTCTCTCGGAATACACCGAAGAAACTCTTTCCATGGTCACTTCTGGTGGCTCTGCTGAGCTTGGCAATGCCAAGCTCATCACGGCATTTATGCGTTGCCGTGGTGAGGGGAAAATCGGGGAAGACTGGAGGCGCCTGGAGGACTGGTCTATTGAAGATACCAAGACAATGACTCGCGAGATGCAAACAAGGATGCTGGAATTTATTGCGGAAGAGCAAGATGCGGAGGTGAAAGCAGCACAAGCAAAAAAATCGAAGAGGAAGGCGAGGCAGGAAGCCTCGCCGAACGAGTAGAGAAGAAGGCACGAGCGTTCCTAAAGGGCCTTACTGATTGGAACGCCATCTTCTTTCGGCTTAACGCATCGTGTCTTAAGGATGATCGATGGGGGCCGGAGAATTTCTCCAAGCAAAAAGTAAAGGATGTGTTGGCGGCTCTTAAGTTTCTGGAGCGGCACGACCATACACAATTTAATTTGCAGAGCGTATCAGTGGCCAAGATGGCTGCGATGGTTGCTCATGCATTGGGAGGGAAGAAAGTGTCGGTGACTGCCGATGATTTCTTGCCGTTCGACACCCGTAAGCTCAAGAAAGAAACCGGCATTACGGAAGAAAGTGCTGCAGTATTGAAGCGTCTGATGAAGACGCGCAAGATGGACCCACGAGTGGTTTCAATGTTGGCTGAAGAGCTTAAAAACTCTTCAATACGTAGTGATGAGTAATATGATGCGGCGTAAAGGCTACACTTAATAGAAGAATGCTGTAAGCGCAGTAATGGCGGCGGAACTCCGGCTCGGCGTATCATTTGATCTTGTATATTTCCGTCAACAGCTTGGCAAGCTGAGCCAGATTGCCGCGTCTGAGTTTGCAGGAAAGGTAAAGCTCAATATTGATAAGCGTGATTTCCAGCGTCAAATGGCTGGGCTCACAAAAGAACTGCGAATTAACGTTAATGATTCGCAGATTGTTGGAGCGCGTGAAAACTTAGGGCAGCTCAATCGTAGCCTTGCTACTCTACGACGAGCAGTTGCCGCCCCTATTGAAATCAAGATTAAATATACGGAGCAAGGCAAGCCGCCTGCGGGATTCGGTGGTACTGCTTCGCGTGCTGTAACTGGACGACTAGCTGGCGCCCAGGCGGTACAAGGGATGAGTCGGGGGCAGCTTCAGGCTGTTTACGGTCTTTTTCGTGAAGCCAATTTGGCGGTTGGCCAACTAAGTAAAGGGCTTGCAAAATCCACGAGTGACGAAATTCGTGATGCGCTTGTTCCCGCATTTAGTGATAGCGGCGAGGAGGCGGTTAACGGCCTTGCTAACGGCCTGAAGAGTGGGTCTTCAAAAGTAGGAAAAGCTGCGGCAAAGCTTGGTGAAGATACGCTTCGCTCAATCAAAGACGTTCTTGGCATTGCCTCTCCATCGAGGGAGTTCAAGAAGGTCGGTGAAGACTCTGGAGAGGGCTTTGAGCAGGGCTTGAAGAGCGGCCTGGGTGAAGCCACTCGCATGGGCATCCAGGAGATGCGCAGCCTGTTTCGCGCCCTGCAAGGCGAGGCTCAGTCTGGCGCTGCTCGCTTGCAGGCCACAATGCTGGCTGCCATGGCTGGCATCATTCAACTTCCTGGCGGGCGACAACAGCGTGGTCGCTTAATGCAAACAGGCGCCGGCATCAACGCGGCGATGGCCGGGCCTGCATTGGGCAATATTCAGGCAAGGCAAAGCGCCATCCGGGGAGGAGTGCAAGGTGCTGCAGCGACCACCCCTGCATTTGCTGCTGCATTGCCATTGATGTTTGGCATGGATCCACGCGAGCTAAGGGCTCGCTTGCAGGGTCTCCATGGACAGCAATACAGAGCCCCAGCGATGGGTGGATACCAGACGGCTCGCCCTGGCGTGATTGCAAACTTGCTTGCGGCGCTTGCCTCATCGCGAGGAGGATTTGGCGCCGGTACTGGCGTTAATCAAAGGGGATTTGCGGGTGGCGCTGTCAATCCGGGCGTCCTTTCGTCTGGATACATCGGCAGGAGTGCTATTTCTCCTGGTTTTGTGAACTATCCGCCGGGGATGCCAGCAGCGTATGGCACTGGCTTTATCGGCGTTCCTGGCGCGGCCTACGGCATGGCCTCGCCGCGTAGACAAGGCCCTGGTCTCCCTGTTCGTGGCATCTTTGATTCCACGCCTACTCCTGCTGGCATTGCAGGCTTACTCGGTCCTGCTGGTACTGCAGAAGCATCACGAGCCGCTGCACTTGCGCTTCGTGAGCTGGAGGCGCGCACAAGGTCTGCTGCTCGTTCTGCCGTTGTTTTTGCTGAAGACGCGGCTCGCGCCTCTCAACGCAGAGGAATGGAGGTGGCATCTGGCCAAGTGCCATTAGGCACTGGGGCGCGTTTTCTCCCTCCAGGCGGTGGCAGTGGCGGTGGCGGGGGTGGTCGCGGTGGTTTTGGTGGGTTCTCTCCTGTTAATTTCGGCGGTCCATTGCCAAACCTTCCAGGTCAAGGGCTCATTCAAGAAATGGGGCAGGAGTTTGGTTTTGCAGCTAAGCAAGTGCTCTTGTTTGGTGCGGCGTATAAAGGGTTAGCCTTCCTTACTGGCATCCCTGCTCAAGTTACAGAAGCTGTATCGGCTCTGCAAAATTTTCGCAATACCCTTACTGCCGTCACCCCATCGTCTGAAGAATTCCGCGACTCCAATCAGCTCATTCTTGATCTGGTAGATAAATACAACGTGCCGCTGCAGTCGGCGCGGGATGGTTTTACCAAGCTGTACGCATCGATGGAGCCTGCGGGCTTTAGTGGGGATGAGATTCGCACTCTCTTCACTGGCATCAGCAAAGCTGCAGCCACATTTGGCATGAGTGCCGACAAGGTGGATCGAGTGAACTACGCCTTTGCTCAAATGGCAAGCAAGGGTCAAGTGATGTCCGAAGAACTAAAAGGACAGCTTGGTGATGTGCTGCCTGGTGCAATGGCGATTTTCGCCGAGGCTGCTGGCTTTAAAGGAGAAAAGGCTATTAGTGATTTCTCTGCCGCTCTTGAAGAAGGCGCCTATAAAGGCGCCGCAATGAAGGTGTTGCTCACGAATGTGGGCACGATCATGAACAAGGAGTTCGGGCCTGGCGCGGAAGGTGCTGCTCGCACTTTCCAAGGCGCAATGAACCGCATGCAGAACTCGATGAAGCTTCTGTATGAAACTTTTGAACCAGTTGCAGTGGGATTCCTCAATGCAGTGGTTACGCCTATCTCCAGTGGCATCAAGGTGTTATCCGATGGCTTGAATGCATTCTTCACTGGAGCCGCAGCAAAAACATCAGGGGGATATGGAATTGCTCAGGAACTAGAGAAATTAAGGCCAGCCTTTGAAGGATTAGCAAAAAATGCAAGCGACCTTGTAAAGCAGCTTTCGCCACTCGTCGGGGTTGGCTTGCAAGTTGCAAGAGTATTTCTTGAGATTGCAGGAAATCCATTCGTTGGCTACCTTGCTCGCGTCTACCTCAATGTTCTCGTCTTGACGACGGCTATTCAGGTGTTGAACCTGCGAGCACTTATTCCAATGGTCGCCACCTTTGCGCGATCTGTTTACGCTCTAATTGCATTCACGGTTCAATGCGCTCGTGCTGGGCAGGCTGCCCAGGTAATGGGCTTGATGATCGGTACAGCAGGAACCACCCTTCGCGCTCTTTTTGCTACCACGGGCATCGGTCTTGTCTTAGTGGGTATTGGCTTGCTGATTGAACGATTTGGCAGTCTTTCGCAACGGATGGCTGATGTGAGAGCTA
>Ga0222712_10005073_pt1 | contig 13487 bp, 8 predicted proteins | sample C33_657DmetaG_FD_165043 | JGI IMG/M metagenome (GOLD analysis project Ga0222712, IMG submission 165043) | Estuarine water microbial communities from San Francisco Bay, California, United States - C33_657D | ecosystem: Environmental > Aquatic > Marine > Unclassified | place: USA: California...
ATTTTTTACCATGGTGCCAACTTCCACAAAGGACTTATCCTGAAAGGCCGATCGCACACTTAAATTATTTAATTGCGCAATCATATTAGATAACAGCGCCGAGCTTGATAAATTTTGAATCATTCGCACCTCCTTCAACGCTTCCATGTCCTTTAAACGCGCACTATCAGGTATTGGACTCGATTCAAATATGGAACGGTAAACCTCATTGTCCCTACTTTCTAATTCGGTCATTTGCAACTCCAATTGCCTAACCCTATCTTGGATAACACTATAACTTGCTCGGTAGCTTTCGTTTTGTTGGCGGAGTAATTTTTCCTTCGGAGAATCAATATATTGAAATAGTATAGCAACAATAACCACCCCTGTAACAATGGACGCAGCAATAAATCCGAAAAGTTGAAGCAGCCTTACTTTAAGGGGTACTTCCACTTTATCAAACCTAAGTGTGTGGGTATTAAAGTGGTATTTAATTTTCTTCATTTGAATTCACCGATTATTTGGCAAGTATGGCCATAAAAAAGCCCCAATTCCTTACCTTTGAGGTCATTAAAAAAAGCATTACAAATATAGCTTTTTAAGATGAACACTGCTTAAAATTCACCGACATGATGACCAGTTCAGAAATAAGACAACAGTTTTTAGATTTTTTTGCTTCTAAAGGCCATGCAATAGTGCCCTCCGCTCCTATTGTAGTCAAGAACGATCCTACCTTATTGTTTACCAATGCGGGAATGAATCAATTCAAAGATTATTTTTTAGGCAACCAAGTGCCAAGTCATACACGTATTGCAGACACGCAGAAATGTTTACGTGTAAGTGGTAAGCACAACGATTTAGAGGAAGTAGGTGTGGATACCTATCATCACACGATGTTTGAAATGTTGGGGAACTGGAGTTTTGGCGATTATTTTAAAGGCGAAGCAATTGAATGGAGTTGGGAATTATTAACCAAAGTATATGGCATTGACCCAGCTAAATTATATGTTAGTGTTTTTGAAGGGGATGCTTCCGAAAATTTGCCAGCCTCGAGAGAGGCTTTAATGCATTGGAAAAAATGGGTATCTGAGGACAAGATAATTTATGGCAATAAAAAAGATAATTTTTGGGAAATGGGTGACACTGGACCTTGTGGCCCATGCAGTGAAATACATGTAGACATGCGTTCTGATGAGGAGATTGCAAAAGTACCCGGCCGTGATTTAGTCAACATGGATCACCCACAGGTGATTGAAATTTGGAACAATGTATTCATACAGTACAATCGAAAAAAAGATGGCAGCCTGGAAGCGCTCCCAAATAAGCATGTGGATACAGGTATGGGATTTGAAAGATTAGTAAGGGTCATTCAAAATAAAAAAAGCAATTACGATTCTGATGTATTTACTGGAACGATTGATGCAGTAGCAAAAATCACCGGCAAACAATATGATTTTAGTGGGAGCAAACAAGCCATTGCATTTCGAGTTTTAGCTGACCACATTAGAGCCATTGCATTTACGATTGCCGACGGTCAATTGCCCGCAAATACTGGTGCAGGTTATGTAATCAGAAGAATTTTAAGAAGAGCAGTACGTTATTATTATTCCTACTTGGATTATAAGCAACCCTTATTACACCAACTGATGCCCTTATTGGCAAAACAATTTGAGCAAGTATTTCCTGAATTAACCGCACAATTAGATTTTGTAACTAAAGTAGTAAAAGAAGAAGAGGAAGGATTTTTAAGAACATTAGAAAAAGGATTAAAACGAATAGATGATATTGTAAAAACGCATTCAAAAGGAGCGACTATTGAAGGAAAATTAGTTTTTGAGTTATTTGACACTTTTGGCTTCCCGGTAGATTTAACCAGGTTAATTGCAAGTGAAAATGATTTATTGGTGGATGAAGCAGGTTTTGAAAAAGAAATGTTGCAACAAAAAAACAGAAGCCGTGCGGCTACCGCCATTGACACTGGCGATTGGATACAAGTAACGGAAGATGCCGAAACTAAGTTTGTTGGTTACACGCAGATGGAAACAAATAGTACCATTATTAAATACCGTCATGTAAAAGCAAAAGGGAAGGAAGCTTATCAATGGGTATTGAGCGAGACGCCTTTTTATGCAGAAAGCGGCGGACAAGTAGGTGATTGCGGTACATTAACCTTTGAAGATGGTACCACATTGCAGGTAACGGATACCAAAAAAGAAAATAATCTTTTTATTCATTTTACAGATACCATTCCAAATGTAATTGGAGAAAAAGTAAAAGCACAAGTGGCAATTACGCAACGAAAAAATACCACCCTTCACCACTCTGCTACCCATTTATTACATGCAGCCTTAAGAAATGTATTAGGAAAGCATGTTGCACAAAAAGGTAGTTTGGTGAATGCAGAACAATTACGTTTTGACTTTTCTCATTTTGCTAAAATGACCCCAGAAGAAATAAATGCAGTCACTGTTTTAGTCAATGAAAAAATAAAAGCAAATATCCCAGTCGTTATTAATGAGATGGATAAGGCGGATGCCATCCAATTAGGTGCCATGGCTTTATTTGGAGAAAAATACGGAGACAAAGTTCGTGTAGTTGTGATGGATCCCAACTATTCCATTGAGTTATGCGGTGGAACACATGTTGGTCACACAGGCGAGATTGGTCACTTTATTTTAAAGGCGGAAGCTTCTGTTGCAGCAGGTGTAAGAAGAATTGAAGGGGTGGTGGGCGAAGCTGCGGAACTATTTTTAACCGAAGTCAAAGAAAAATTACACAAACAAATTGTTCAATTAACTGAAGCATGTGATGGTATTGCTACAAAAATAAATTTCCAATTTAAAGCACCTGATTGGAATGAAAATACAAGCACAGATGTATTAAATGATACCATAGTTTCATTGCAAACGAGTCAAAAAGAATTATCCAAAAAATTGGAAAGTCAGGAAGCTTTATTAGTCAATGAATTGTTTGAAAAATATAGTACTGCATTTGTTGCAGTGAATGGTATACAATTTTTAGGAATACAACTACAATTGGGCAGTGCAGATCATTTGAAAAAATTAGCACAACAACTTGGTACATTACACGCTAATTCGGTAGTTGTATTGACCAGTAAAGTGGCCGATAAAGCAAATGTAGTTTTAGCAATTAGTGAATCCCTAGTCAACCAAAAAAACTGGCAGGCGCCTCAAATCATCAAGGAAAAAATTGCCCCATTAATTAAAGGTGGTGGCGGTGGTCAAAAAACCATTGCAAGCGCAGGCGGACAGGATAACACACAGCTCGATCAAGTCATTGCAGTAATAAAAGCCATGCTATAAATTAACTATCTATTTAATAATCAAAGCCTTATCAAAACCTGATAGGGCTTTTTTGGAGAGAAGGTTGGGTACGAAAATTTTCAAATTGACTAAAATTTAACATTTGCGAATTGTTTCGTAGTTAATTAAATTCCCTACATTTGCTTTAGAAATATATCTATACTTAAACATAAAAATATGATCAAGCAAGTAAGCAGTTTTTTAATGGTGTGTGTAATTGCACAAATAAGTTTTGCGCAAACTAGTACAAATGAAAACTTAAAATTAGATCTTAAAAAGCCAACCGTTGTTGTTGTAAAAGGTAATCCGAAGGATACTAGCATTGCGGTAAAAGGTGAAACGCCGTTATACATTGTGGATGGCAAAGAAATTAAAAACATCAATGAAATTTCCCCCAATGATATTGAAAAAATAGATGTTTTAAAAGGAGTATCTGCCACCAAACTATATGGTAAAAAAGGGGCAAAGGGCGTAGTAGTGATTACGACTAAAAAGAATGCTAAAGCAAGTAAGGATAATAAAGATCAAAAAGAAGTTACTGTAACTGTGCGGACGCAAGAAGGTAAAACATTGAAAAATAACAAAGAAGATAAAAAAGAAAACGATGCTGTTACTGAGGAGCGAGTAAATGTATTAATTGATGGCGATAAAATTATCATCAATGGTGAGGAAGTAGGCGAAAATGATCCTAGAATCAATGGGCAAGGCAAAAATGGCGTGATTTTAAAAAGAATGATGACACCTCGTGGAAATAGTAAAGAAAATAAAATAGTGGAGGGTAAGCCATTGGATTTGAATATAGATGATGTTTTATCTTTCGCAACACCTGCTCAAAGCAACGCAGCTTTTTTAGGTGTGATATCAGAAGAAAATGAATTAGGTGCTAAAATAAACGAAGTAAGCGAGGGAAGTCCAGCAGCAAAAGCAGGTCTTAAGAAGGATGATATTATTACTAATGTTAATGACGAAAAAATTACAGGACCAAAAGATTTGTATGATGCTATTGGCAGATACAAGCCATCAGATAAAGTACAAATTAGTATTTTAAAAAATGGTGCTAAAACAAAATTGACTGCCGAACTAGAAAAAAATAAAGCCCAATCATTTAGTTATAGTATGCCTAATCAAGGGATGACTATTGAACCTAACTGGGAGCCCAATACACCTAGAGGCAGGGGTAATAATGGAACGCAAAGATTTGGATTCGAACTACCTCAAATGCCAGAATTAAATAATTTTTTTGGCAATATTGAAAAACCAAAATTAGGCATCAGTGTGGAAGATGTTGAAGAAAACGAAGGTGTGAAAATTTCATCCGTGAGTGAAAATTCACCAGCTGCAAAAGCCGGGCTAAAAGAAGATGATATTATCACAGAAGTGAATGATAAAAAAGTAAAAGATGTGGATGGTATTAAGCCTATTATTAAAGGGGCCACAGAAGGCACCGTATTCAAATTTAATATTACAAGAAATGGTAAAAAAACCGTGATTGAAGTGAAAATTCCAAAGAAGCTTAAAACAGCCGATTTATAAGGAAGCGCTAATAACCTTATTACCTTCGCCCTGTCTATTTCTGAATATTCAGATTAAGACGGGGCGTTTTTTTAGGGTATTTAAACTAAAATTAAGCCCCAAATAATTGTACTTTTGCTACATGGGTATTGCGGAAAAATATGAAGCTGTTATCGGATTAGAGATTCATGCACAATTAGCAACACAAAGCAAGTTGTTTTGTGGAGATGCCGCTTCTTTTGGCGCCGAACCCAATACGCATATTAGCCCAATCACCATGGGCCATCCAGGAACCTTACCTAAAACAAATGTAAAAGCAGTTGAATACGCAATTAAACTAGGTATTGCTTGTGGTTCTCGTATTGAAAACAATAATTATTTTGCGCGCAAAAATTATTTTTATCCTGACTTACCCAAGGGCTATCAAATCACGCAACATACCACACCCATTTGTGTGGGAGGTGCCATTACGATTAAAGGAGAAGCGGGCGATAAAATAGTACAGCTAAATAGAATTCATTTGGAGGAAGATGCTGGCAAAAGTATTCATGATATTTCTGAACTAGACACTTATATTGATTTAAATAGAGCAGGTACTCCCTTAGTTGAAATGGTAACAGAACCCTGCATTCATTCTGCACAAGATGCTTTTTTGTTTGTATCTGAAATGCGTCGCTTGGTAAGATGGATGGGTGTTTGTGATGGCAATATGGAAGAAGGTAGTTTGCGATGTGATGCAAATATTTCCATCAGGTTGAAAGGGGATACGAAATTGGGCACCAGGGTAGAAGTCAAAAATTTAAACTCAATACGAAATATAAAAAAAGCGATTGAGTTTGAAATTGACAGATTAATTCAAATTACAGAAACAGGCGGTACTATATTACAACAAACAAGAAGCTTTGATGCAAATAATGATTCTACCTTTTCAATAAGGGACAAGGAAGACGCCAATGATTACAGGTATTTCCCCGACCCCGATTTAGCTCCATTTCAATTGACCCAACAATATATTAAGGACATTGAAGCTGCATTACCTGTGCTGCCAGCCGTGTTAAAAAATACATGGAAAAGCAATTATGCCTTATCGGAATATGATGTGGAGCAATTATGTGAAAATAAAGAAGAAGCTGATTTTTATGCTGCATGGACAAAGCAAACCAGTCACTATAAATCAGCAGCGAACTGGATATTAGGACCTATCAGAGAATATTTAAATGAAAACAATACTAGCTACAATACACTCCTACCCTATATCCCCTATTTAGTGGAACTTTTAGATTTAGTGGCAAGTAACCAATTGAATTTTTCAGTGGCAAGTGGTAAGGTTTTTAAAGCAATAATGCAACAAATGCAGTCTCCAACGCAATATGCCAAAAGTAATAACTTATTACAATCTAATTCGAGCGATGAAATTGAAGTATGGGTAGACCAAGTGTTATTAATGCATCCTGAAAAAATTATTGAATATAAAAAAGGTAAGAAGGGGCTCATTGGCCTATTTACTGGTGAAGTAAAAAAACTGAGTCAAGGAAAGGCAGATCCTAAAGTGACCATGCAGCTTCTAGAACAAAAATTGAAATAATAAAATCATTTATAAAAATAACGATATGCTTTCAAAATTAATTATCTCAGGGATACTCGGTTGTACACTTTTATTGGCAGGGTGTAAAACAAATGAAAGTGGTGGTAATTTTACCGTTTCTGGAAATATAAAAAATGCAGAAAATCAACAATTGCTTTTACAAGAAATACCTTATGGTGGTAAAGCAATTATTACCTTAGATTCAATCACCATTGATAAGGAAGGAAATTATGAATTTCAATTTATTGCGAAACAAGAAGGTATTTATCGTTTGGCTACTGATAAGGAATTTGAAATCATTTTCATTAACGATGATGAAAATATTAAAATTAGTGCAGATGCATCTAATTATTCCACCTTTAGCGTGAAGGGTTCTAATAGCACTTCAAGTTTGTTTGAATTTTTAAAACAATACAGACAGAAAGACTCATCCTTATTTGCAACGTTGTACAATTTAGATGCACTTCAAAAGCAAAATGGCAAAGACAGCACTATATTTTGGTTACAAAAACAAAAAGTAGAAAAAATAAAAAACTTAAATGATTTTGTTGAGACCAGTATCTCTAGTGCCACTAGTCCAGCATTCATTTACTATACTTTGGGGCTAGGCTTAAGATCGATGGAGTCAGCAAAAATATTGGCTTTGGCAAAAATGGCAGCTGAAAAAACTAAAGCTACCCCACTAATTGAATTTGCAAATTTAATCAACGCACAGGTGCAAGCCGCTACAAAGGCAAGTCCATTGAATGCTGGTGAAATGGCTCCTGAAATTGCCATGCAGGATGCCGATGGTAAAATCATTACCCTGAGTAGTTTGAAAGGTAAATATGTACTGGTTGACTTTTGGGCGAGTTGGTGTGGTCCTTGTCGTGCCGAAAACCCCAATGTGGTATTGGCATATGAAAGATTTAAAAATAAAAATTTCACCGTTTTAGGCATATCTCTAGATGATAACAAAGCGGACTGGTTGGAAGCAGTCAATGATGACAAGCTTAATTGGTTACAATTAAGTGATTTGAAAAAATGGGAAAGCAGTGTTGTGAATACCTATCAAATCGAAGGTATTCCATTTAATGTGTTGGTGGACCCTACTGGAAAAATTATTGCGACCGAATTAAGAGGACAAAATTTACAAGAAACATTAGCTAATTTATTTCAATAAGAAATAGATTAACGCTATTTTATCAAGTTATTTGAAGTAATAACTAATACAAATCACTTGATTAATTTACTTGCTATTTTTGCTTAATAAATGTTTTTATCAAAGCGGGCAATAATATTAAATTAGTGAGCGTACTCACTACTAATGTTAATGAAGTAAGCCATCCCAAAGCTTTTGTACCTCCAAATTCACTAAAACAAAATATCACAAAGCCGGCAACCAATACCATTGAAGTATAAATAATACTGATCCCTGTATTTTTAATTGTTTGTATCAATGTACTATTGACCTGATGGTTTAATCTTGGTAATTCTTGTTTATAATTAACTAAAAAGCGAATCGTTACATCAATGGCAATACCCAATGCCACACTAAAAACTAACACCGTCGATGGCTTCAATGACACCCCTATCCAACCCATACATCCAGCCGTTATAAGCAATGGCACCACATTAGGAACGAGCGAACACATAAGAATTGGAAAGGACCTAAATAAAAAGAGCATACAAATGGCGATTAATAAAAATGCCCAAAAAATGGATTCGCCCAAACCTTTAATGATAAAGTTACTTCCTTCTAAAAATGTAACACTACTGCCTGTAATTTGCACATGGTAGTTCGTGGTATCAAAAATAGCTTGGGTAGCGCTATCCATACGTTTTAAAAATATCGGCAATTGTGCACTCCCTATGTCTTTCATATTTACACTGATCCTTGTCGCCCTTTTTTCAGTATCAATAAATTTATTTAATAAAGCAGTAGGTGACTTTGGCGTGTTGGCTTGAGGGTTCGTCTTGCCATCAGCAGGCTTCAAATAAGGTGCAATAAAAGCCATCTCCGTGCCTGACGGAACGGAATAGGAACTTGAATCACCATCATAAAATGCTTGTTTTGCAAATTTGATACCCTCTATCAAACCTAAGGGCTTTCCCAGTTCGGGTTGTGTAAGCAAAAATTGCTGAAAATTTTCAATATGATCCAATGGCTTAGTGCTTCGAATTAACCCATTTTTCTTTTTAGTATCAATGACAATTTCTAATGGCATTACACCGCCTGCATTCTGCTCAAACCATTTTAAATCGATATATAATTTATCCTTTTTTGGAAGATCATCCACTATAAATGCTTCTTTTTTTATTTTCAAAACGCCCACAATCGAAAAGACCACTAAAATTAAAGTGATACCAAAAACCCATTTCGTATGATTGAAGGTCCAACGTTCAATTTTCACTAATAGATGTGTTAAATATTTATTTTCTAAGTATTTAACATGTTTCTGGGAAGGTGGTTTTAAATAGCTAAGCACCGGTGGAATAAAAAATAAACTAATAAAAAATAATGCCATGATGTTGATACCCGATACCCAACCAAATTCTTTCAGCAATGGACTTTTGGTTAATGCGAAAACGAAAAATCCAATAGCGGCAGTGATATTACAAAATAAAGTAACAATTCCCATCTTGCTAACCATTTGAATAATAGCAGCCGAACGATCATTGGTCTCCTTATAAGCAGTATGATATTTATTTAAAAAATAGATACAATTAGGTATGCCAATAACAACCACCAATGGTGGAATTAAAGCGGTCAATAAGGTAATTTTTTGCCCCATCAAAACCATAGTGCCAAAACTCCATATAACGCCCATCGCAACCACCGCCAAGCTCATCAAGGTGGCAGGTATTGATCTGAAAAAAAGTAATAATGTAATTGCAGACAATAAAAGAGAGCCTACTAAAAACCACAACATTTCCTTTTTAATGCGATCGGCAATGATGGTTCTAATATAGGGCAAGCCACTTAAGTGAATGGTCAATTGGGTGTTTTTCGAAAACGCATTCAACTTTTCCTCCAATAAACCAATAATTCTTGTGCGAGCACCCGTATTTATTGAATCGGGAATAAAGCTCACCGCCATTATATATGCATTGCTATCCTTATTGTATAATAAATTTTTATAAAAAGGTAAGGTTTCAAATTTTTGCGCATCCGCTAATAATAAACTATCATTTTGGTATGGCGCTGAAAACACGGGATGTACCTTAAACTTAGTTTCAGTGCTGTCCTTTTGTAATTCATATGCAAATGGCACACTTAATACTTCGGTGACCGCTGGGATTAGTTTAATTTGTTGATGTAATTCATGTACCTGATTAAATACTTCCTTGGTGTACATTTTATCGGTAGTAAAGCCCACCACAATTGTAGCCCCATCAATTCCAAATTTTTTAACGAAATCCTTATAGATAACAAATTTAGGATTGTCATCTGGTATTGCTTTTGTAAACTCATAACTAAGCTTTACTTGGGCAGCAAAATAACCCATGACAATAGTGATGACCAATAAAACGGCCAAACAATACACCTTGAATTTTAAAATGAATTCGGCTAGTTTATGCCACATAGTTTTAGTTTAATGTTACCCAACCCAAAAATAAGCAAGTGTTTGTGTAATTATGCCAATACCTAATCCAATCGTTAATTCGTTTTTCGTATGGTCACTCACCATCATTCTTGCACTGACCACCATTCCGGTAATTAATATCATTACCATGTCCCAAATAATATTATTGATTGGATATTTTAGCCCCACCAATACAACAGATGCAAGTAAGCCCCCAATACCCATTGCGTGCAAACTAACTTTAATAAAATTATTGACGATGAGTCCAATAGCGCTTGCTATAAAAATTCCAAAATAAAAATATTTTAATACGATAGGCTGGTCTGAAAAATTTCTACTTAAATAATACATCCACCAATAAAAAAACATAACAATCACATATGGTATAATACGATCCTTTTGTGTTCTTAAAAAAATGGACTCGCTAAATTTTAATCGCCAAAGTAAAAAAACCGCAAAGGCAGGAAAAAAAGCTGTCAACCAAAATACACTAAAAACACGCAACTGCAATTGCCAATCTGTGATACCCACAAATTCAAATGGCACTACTTTTATTAAGTATAAAATAAAATAAGTAGGAACAAATAAGGGATGAGTAACAAAGGAAATGGTATGACCAAAAAATTTAGATAAGGTGCCGGGGGAATTGTTTTGCATAAATTAAATTTGATTAAAGTTCCTTTCGCAATCTGGCAACAGGAATATTTAATTGTTCTCTATATTTAGCAACGGTACGTCTTGCAATATTGTACCCCCTCTGCTGCAACTGATGTGTTAACTCGTCGTCGCTTAATGGTTTATGTTTGTCTTCTTGTTGAATAAACTCAAGTAATATCGCTTTCACTTCCTTGGTGCTTACTTCCTCTCCAGAATCAGTGGTGAGCGACTCACTAAAAAAATATTTTAATAAATAAGTGCCGAATTCAGTGAGTACATACTTGCTATTCGCTACCCTACTTACGGTGGATACATCCAGCCCTGTTGCAGAAGCAATATCTTTTAAAATCATAGGACGCAACTGTGTCGTATCTCCTGTGGTGAAAAAATTTTGCTGGTGTGCCAGGATTGCTTTCATCGTTTTCAATAAAGTTTGCTGCCTTTGCTGAATCATTTCAATAAACCATTTTGCAGCATCAATTTTTTGTTTAATGAAAAATACTGCTTCCTTTTGAGATTTGTCTTCTTTTTTGCCTCGCTCGTACTCCTTTAACATCATTTTATAGTCATCGCTGATGATTAAAGGAGGCGCATTGCGGCTATTTAAGGACAATTCTACCATGCCATTATTGATCACTACTGTAAAATCAGGTATAATATACATTTCGGAGGTATGCGATTCCTGCGTGTCCGCACCTGGCCTAGGATTTAAATTTAAAATTTGCTGCAGCACCCCTTTAATTTCAATTTCATTTAAATGCAAACTTTTTTGAATTTTATCATAGTGTTTGCGGGTAAACTCTTCGAAATATTTTTCAATCACAACAATCGCCAATTTTATAGGATCAAGACTTGCATGATTTGCATCAACGCTATTGGTCATTCTCGCATCGGCCTGCTTGCGCTTTAATTGTAATATTAAACACTCTTGTAAATCTCTTGCTGCAATACCTGCTGGATCAAATTGTTGTACTTGAAGTAAAATTTTTTCGATGTCTTTTTCATCTACCCACATACTCTGCTTAAACGCCAAATCATCTGCAATGGATGTTAATGCCCGGCGCAAATACCCATCATCTTCCAAGCTCCCTATAATTTGTTCTGCTATTTTAAAAGCGGTTTCATCTAATGCTAACATGTTCAACTGATTGATCAATAGCTCATTCAAACTTACTTCCGCTTTAATGGGGATGACCACATCGTTGTCTAATTCAGGATAATAATCATCTTTTGTTTTGTAATCAGCCACATCATCGTCATAATTATATTCATTTAAATCCTCATTGCTCATTTCGTGCTCATCAACAGGCACCGCTTCTTCTTCCTCATTTGCTCCTTGTAAAAACTCGTCATTTAAATCATCCGCAGCACTTGCAGTATCAGTATCTATCAAATCTGCATTCATTTCCAAAGCTGGATTTTCCTCCATCTCTTCTTTAATTCTTTGTTCTATTTGAGCAGACGGAATTTGCAACAATTTCATTAATTGAATTTGCTGTGGCGATAAACGCTGTAGCTGCCTTTGTTGCAATGACTGTCCTAATGACATGGGGTATAACTTTTAGGAAAGTGTTTGTTGTAACACCTGTAAAAATTTAGCACCCTTTTCATGAACTTGTTCTTCCGTCCACAACAAACTAATTGCAGTAGAAATACATTTACTCATTATAGCATCACTCTTTGAAAAGTCAGCATGTTGTAATGCAATCAATGCATTTTGTTGTGCTTCAGACAAAGGGTATAAACTTATCGCATTTTTCAAATGATCCCATTTCCTGATATAGTGCCAATTATTTGCAAACCAATAAAAATTACCTGCAAATATACCGGCCTCCTTAAAAGCAGCAATGGCTTTTTCTGTGAGGGCTTGACTTGGCAAAAACCAAGTTAAAAAGCTTCCACTATCCCCTTCCGGATCAGGCACTACTCTAAATTGAATGCCTGGCACCTGTTCTAAATAAGAACGTAAAATATGATTGTTCTTTTTTTGAATTGCTAAAAAAGTATCTAGCTTTTTTATTTGTGCTAACCCAACAGCAGCATGTAATTCACTAATACGGAAATTATATCCCAATGCTGGATGTAAATCTGCACCTCTATCTACACCTAAGTGATCGTGTCCGTGATCAGTAAATGCATCCGATTTGGTATATACTTCCTTATCATTGGTCATCACTACACCACCTTCTCCACAAGTAATTGTCTTTACAAAATCAAAAGAGAAAGTACCCGCATGACCAATGGTACCCAGGCGCTTTCCTTTATAGGTTCCACCGATACTTTGGCAAGCATCTTCTAGTAAGATCAAATTGTGTTCTTTACAAATCGCCACCAATGCGTCCATATCAGCCATGCTACCACACATATGCACTGGCATCACGCACTTTGTTTTCGATGTAATTGCTGCTTTTACAGCCGCTGGCGACAAAGTCAAACTTTCATCTATATCAACCAATACCGGAATGGCGCCCATACTTAAGATTGCTTCAAAACTTGCTACAAAGGTAAAGGCTGGCATAATCACCTCGTCTCCAACACCCACTCCTAAGGCAGCCATCGCTGTTGTCAAGGCAGCGGTTCCACTAGAGGTAAGTTGTGCATATTGTGACCCAAAAGTGCTGCAGACTGCAGCTTCTAGCTCTTTGGATTTCCACATACCATTTCTTGGCCCATCAAAGCCGTAACGCATCAAAATTCCAGTTTCCAAGACCTCATTGACTTGTTTTTTTTCTTCTTCCCCAAATAATTCAAACCCAGGCATATGCTTGATTTTTTATGATAAACAAAGGTAGTTTAAAAAATGAAAATTGGGTGTTTTTCAGTAATTTGCGCCCGTAAAAAAAACGCACCGTTTATATGGAATAC
>Ga0222712_10005075_pt1 | contig 13485 bp, 14 predicted proteins | sample C33_657DmetaG_FD_165043 | JGI IMG/M metagenome (GOLD analysis project Ga0222712, IMG submission 165043) | Estuarine water microbial communities from San Francisco Bay, California, United States - C33_657D | ecosystem: Environmental > Aquatic > Marine > Unclassified | place: USA: California...
TTTTCCAGCAGAATCAGAACTTTATTATAATGTTCAATCAAGCAGTCCTTTGGATGAGGAACAGCTCCAGTCTTTTGGCATACATACTGATCCTGATCTACATGAATTTATGTCCTACAATGATGGTATGTACATCATTAATATGACGCAGGGAGAGAAGAAAAAAGTGGAGGCTTTAAAAAATGTAATTAAAGTTGAAGTGCAGATTAACCAAGTAAGCAACGATTTATATCCTTATTATGATACAACTGCTCATTGGAGCGTTGATAATTTCGGCCCTTTGTGGGTGCCTAAAAAAGGAGTATCCATTCCGCTTACACCTGATAATTACATTCGTTATGAACGTTGTATCAGCACTTATGAAGGCAATGTAGTAGAAACTAAAAATGGCAAAGTGTTTATAAATGGATCGGAAGCTACTCAATATACCTTTAAATATGATTATTACTGGTTAATGGGAGATAACCGTCACAACTCATTGGATAGCCGCTATTGGGGATTTGTGCCTGAAGATCATGTAGTAGGAAAGGCATCTATGATTTGGTTTAGCTGGGAGAAGGGGCCGCGTTGGAAAAGATTTTTTAATGTGATTAGATAATGGACTCAGTATTTAACAATATCAATCCTCCTGGTTCAATTGCTTGGAGGATTTTTTTGATAAACTTATTTCATATTTTAGTTACTGAATAGATAGTCAATCAGAATGTAAATTAATTTGAAATAATTCAAATCGATAATTAAAAATCCGCCAGATGATAAAAAAAGAGGTGCAATTTACTGTTGATGTTTTCAAAACTATCGAAGATTTAATGCCTGCAGATTTAGCCTTATTATCAGCGGCAAGAGCAACGACTCAAGAAGCGTATGCGCCGTATTCTAATTTTCTAGTGGGAGCAGTTGCACAATTATCCAATGGAGCTATGGTGAAAGGAACCAACCAGGAAAATGCTTCTTATCCAGTTGGTCTCTGTGCTGAAAGAGTTTTACTTTCAGCTATCTCTTCCCAATTTCCAAATATGGCTATTCAAACGATGGCGATCAGTTACCATCATCTGAAAGGTAAAAGTGATCATCCAATCTCTCCTTGCGGAATGTGTAGACAAAGTTTAGTTGAATATGAGCAACGTGTAAAACAATCTTTCCGAATTATATTGAGCGGAATGACTGGCGAGGTATATATCATTGAAAAAGCAACAGATCTATTACCATTTCCTTTTAGTTCAAGTGATCTCGCTTCTGGTCGATAAATAATTGCGGAATATTATTGCTGAACAATAATAGTATAGCTAATTCCAAATACTAATTATGTTCTTCTATAAATTCAATAGGTGTTTGAATTCCATTAGTGCTTTTTCCTTCATGTTCTAGTAACCATTTTTTTCTCCATTGATCACCGTTATATCCTTTTAGTTCACCATTACTACCCATTACTCTGTGGCAAGGAATTACTATGCATATTGCATTTTTTCCATTGGCGGCACCTACCGCCCTAATAGCTTTACTATTTCCAATTCTTTGTGAAAGCGTTAGGTAGTTGATTGTTTTACCGAAAGGAATCTTGGTTAGTTCTGACCATATTTTTTGTTGAAACGCTGTCCCTGCTTGCTCTACTGGTAATTCAAAAACTGTCCTTTCTCTATTAAAATATTCAGCTAATTGATGATGGCAAATTTTGGTAAGTGGGTATAGGCTTTCTTGTAGCGTAATATTTTCAATGATAGGAATATTTTTTTTCTCCGTATCAGTAAATAATATGGAACATACAGATTGAGTAGAAACCTTTATTTCGATGGTACCTATTGGACTATTAAAATAGGTTTGTTCGATGGACATGCTTGATTACTTTAATTCAACTCCTGTGTATTTTTGGAAGAAAGAAATTTAAATAGAAGAAGTTTCTATTACTGCATCGGTATTAATACTTCCATAAATGTGAGGAAAGAGTTCATTTATCGAAGGAGCTAATTCGTATTTTAAAACTGAAGTTAATTTCGTCTCGTCTATATGCAATAAAAGCAAATCAGTTTTATTTTTATAATATCTTTCTAATACACCTTTTACCTGATGACTGTCACTGGCGTGTATAAAACCTTCTGTCGCTAGAGACTCAGCTTCGTGAAATCCTTGAGTTACTGATTGTTTCCATTGGGAGAGGGTGGTTACATGATAAATCATTCGTCTAATAATTTTACAAGGCTTAATAATTCCTCCTTTTTATAAGCGTTTAATTCGTCATTAAAGCATTTACTTAGTTCCTCCAATAAAAATCGAATGATTTTTTTGTTATTGAGTGGTCTAAAAAATAGAGAGGAGGGTGAAATAGAGATACGGTTAAAGTATTTTTCAATATCCTTGTGTGAATGAATATTTCCATTTAATGGGTCAATGAAAAAAAATATTTTTTCGGAACTATGACTCACTGGTTGACTGAATTCATGTTGAGGGTCAAAATACCCTAAAACAAACTGTTTTGGAATATTGGTTGCGTTTACTGAAATGTCGAGTAATTGGCAAAGTATTAAATAAAGTATTCCGTTACTTAAAGCATTTCCTCGATTATTTTCAAGTGTTTTGTTGATTAAAAAATCATCTGGTTCACCATAAGCAACCTCTATTCCTTTTTGTTGGTAATAATTATATAGAATGCTGGTGATAACATTTACTTGTTCTAGCGGGGTAAGATAATTATTTAATTCAAGCCATATATTGCGACGAATTTTTTCAATTTTTTTTAGAATTGGGGTGTCCTGCATTTCAGGATATTGATATTTGGCAACGAGTAATGCCCCTTTTAATAAATCGCAATCACCATTTTTCCAAGAAATAAAATCATTGGTAAGATCGCTGAAATGTAATTTGCGAATAATCTGCTGAATCCGTTCTTGTGTCTCTTCTTGTAGCGTATTTTCCCATAAATTCTCGAGGTTGGGTATTATTTCCTTTCCAAAAGAAAGGATTTTATCGCTCACGCTATTGTACACCACTTCATCTGGATCATCCATTAAATGAAAAAGTGCTGCGATTTCTTTGTTCTCGATCAAAATTGTTTATTTAATGATGAAATTCGGGAAATCTTATAAATAATCCATTGTAAACTTTCCACAAGGGTGTATAAATTTTTTCGCTGACTATATTTTGGTATTTTTTTTTTCAATCCAGTGATTGAATCTATCTCGAAAACTAAAAGGTTGAAATAAAAAAGGCGTTGATATTTCAACGCCTTTAAAGTATAAAAAAAAAGATTTATCCTTTTTTTGTTGCAGTTTTTTTCTTAACCGCTGACTTTTTCTTAACCGCTCCTTTTTTATCAAATGCCTTCGGTTCTTGAAGTAGGATCATTTTTTTTACTGCATCTAGTTCAATAGCTGCTAGTTCTTCGGCAGTATATTTTCCATTTGGTCCAGCAGTTAGTTTCAGCATTTTTTTTCCAAATCTTATAAATGGACCCCATCTACCATTTTCAATGGCAATTTTTTCTTCTGGCCATTGCCTGATGAATCGGTTAGCTTCCTTTTCCATCTTTTTTTCAATAAGCTCATTGCAGTCTTGCTGAGTAAGCGTATCAAAATTATAGGCTCTCGGAATATTTATAAAAAGGTCATTCCATTTAATGAATGGTCCAAATCTTCCCTTTCCCTTGGTAATTGGTTTTTCATCAAAAAATCCAATAGGAGCATCCTCGACTTGTTTTGCATAAATAATCTCAACCGCTCTTGCTAGATCAATTAAAGAAAGATCTTCCCCTTTTGGAATAGATATAAATTGATCGCCCCATTTTACATAAGGACCAAAACGGCCGATATTGACACTTATTTCAAGATTGTCATGCTCACCCAATGTAAGCGGTAGTTTAAATAATTCTAAAGCCTCTTCTAAACTAATTGTTTCTATACTTTGGTTTGCTTTTAGTTTAGCAAACCTTGGTTTCTCTTCATCATTTTGAGAACCAATTTGTACCATTGGACCGTATCTTCCCATTCTGGCCATGATAGGTTTTCCTGTTTCGTCAACACCTAAAATGCGCTCTCCAACTGCTCTTTCTGCTGTTTCTAGTGTATGGGTTACACCAATGTGAAAAGGAGTATAAAAATCCTCTACCATCTTGCTCCATTGTATTTTACCTTCCGCTACCTCGTCAAATTCTTTTTCAATATTAGCAGTAAAAGAGTAATCCATTACTTTAGTGAAGTGCTGATTTAAAAAATCAGTGACCACTAATCCAAGATCAGTCGGGAAAAGTTTTGATTTTTCAGCACCCGTATTTTCTTGCTCTATTCCTTTTTCAATTTTATCATCTTTCAGTTTTAGTATTCTGAAATTCCTTTTAACTCCTTCTTTATCCTTTTTTTCTATATAGGTTCTTTTGATGATGGTAGAAATAGTAGGCGCATAGGTACTTGGTCTTCCTATTCCGAGCTCTTCTAATTTTTTTACCAATGAAGCTTCTGTATATCTAGCGGAGTGTTTAGTAAATCGCTCTGTAGCAGTCATTTGATTGAAAACAAGTACCTGGCCTGGAGCTAAATTGGGTAATCTACTTTCACCTTCTTTTTCGTTGTCCTCTTCTTCGTCATCACTACTTTCTAAATAAACTTTAAGGAAGCCATCAAATTTCATTACTTCACCAGTGGCTGTTAATTCTTGTTGATTGGTGCTAATATTTATTTTGGCAATCGTTTTTTCTAATTCCGCATCGCTCATTTGTGAAGCAATGGTTCTTTTCCATATTAATTCATACAATCGATTTAAATCGGGATCATTTACGGTATGATTTTCCATGTAGGTAGGCCTGATCGCTTCATGTGCTTCTTGAGCACTTTCGTTTTTATTTTTGTATTTGCGAATTTGAAGGTATTTGTCACCATAGCTGCTTTTGATTTCTGAAACAATTGCATCCATGGCTGTTTCACCCAAATTCACACTATCCGTTCTCATGTAAGTGATCTTTCCACTTTCATATAATTTTTGAGCGAGTAACATCGTTTTAGTTACTCCATATCCTAATTTTCTGCTGGCTTCTTGTTGTAAGGTGGAAGTAGTAAAGGGAGCTGCAGGGGTTCTTTTACCAGGTTTTACCTGAATATCTTTAACCGTATAATTAGCGCCAATACAGCTTTCTAGGAATTTTTCGGCATCTTCACTTACCTCATACTTTGCACCTTCTGATTTAAAATTAACTGTGCGATTACTATTGTCAGTTGCTGATAAAGCTGCTTCAATTTTAAAACTGCTAGTGGCGGCAAAATGATTAATCTCTCTTTCCTTTTCTGCAATTAATTTTACCGCAACACTTTGTACACGACCAGCACTCAACCCTCCGCTCATGCCTATTTTTCTCCAAAGAACCGGACTTAATTCAAAACCAACCAATCGGTCAACAACTCTTCTAGCTTGCTGAGCATTTACCAAGTTCATGTTGATAAGCCTTGGATTTTTAACCGCTTTTTCTATCGCAGGTTTAGTTATCTCGTGGAATACTATTCTTTTCGTAGTCAAGGGGTCTAGACCTAATACTTCCGCCAAATGCCAGGAAATACTTTCTCCTTCTCGGTCCTCATCCGATGCAAGCCAAACTTCTTGACTTTTTTTAGCTATACTTTTTAATTCTTTTACCACCCTGTCTTTATCGGCTGGAACGATATATTTGGGTTTGAAGTGATTGTTGATGTCAATTCCCATATCATTTTTCTCCAGATCTCGAATATGACCGAAGCAACTTTTAACCTCAAAATCTTTTCCTAAAATACCCTCGATGGTTTTAGCTTTCGCAGGGGACTCAACAATAAGTAAATTCTTCGCCATAATCAACAGTATATTTGGTGCTTTTCCCTCAAGGAAAGTAGTTTGTTAAATTATTTATTCAAATTCTGAACAGCCAGGGATTGCAAAAATATACATTTCTACACCATATATTATAAAATATTTACAATTGTTATGGGGCTCAATTTGAAGTGCAATATTACTTTAAAATTGAAAATTCAAAATAAATCTTCTTTAAACAACTGTTTAGCGCGCTATTTATAAAAAATTAATCACCTCATTTTTGATATCATTATCCCTGTAAATTTTTTTGTGTCCTAGTCCGTTGGTTATAATAAATCGAATATTCGAAAACTGCTCCGATTTAACTTTAAGTGCATCTGCCAAAGGAGTGATGTCATCTGACTCATCATGTATCCAAAGTACAGCAGCCTTAATATTTTTCATAGCCCTTTTAATTGAAAACCATTCTGTAGGGTAACCACTTTTTTCGAAAATGATTTTATCAAACTCTTTTCTGACTAAGTTATTTTTGATCTTTAACATTGTAAAAGCCCCATCCACTGCTGTAGAAGTTTCTGTAGCAGGTGCTATTAACACAATATGAGTATCCTCGCTGTGTTTAATTTTTTCCATAGTTAAGCTTAGGGCAATTCCTGCAAAAGAATGGGCTATATAACCTTTTATAGGTCCATATAGGTCAATAACCTTTTCAATCATTTGACTATATTGAACCGCATTAATTGTTTTTCCTTCACTGTTTCCATGTGCAGGCGCATCAAAGGCTAGTACCTCATAGCCTTTATTAATTAATGGTAAGATATAAGCGTGAAAGTTATGCGCTGCAGAGCCAAATCCATGTAAAATCAACATTTTATTAGGACTACCTTGATTCCATCTAAATCCGTTTACTTTTAAACCATTCAGTTCAAATTGGAGGGCTTCTGCATTTGTGAAAATGGCTGGAGTTCTTGGCTCTGTCTGAATAAGCGGAGTACAAAAAAGTTCAAATGCTTTCTCAGCTGCTAGTCTTTTTGAAACGATGGTGAGTAATTTAAATTTTACTCTTATATATCCAATTGCTATTTTTTGTTTTAATTTCATTGTTACAAAGATACAGGATGAGAGTAGTAATTATTGGAGCAGGTAATGTAGCCACCGTTTTTGGAAGATTGATTTCAGCAGCTGGTCATACTATAATTCAAGTATTTAGTAGATCTATTGAAACTGCTCAATTGTTAGGAAAAGAATGGGGATGTACATTCACGGATAATTTAAAATCAATCGATCCAACTGCCGATATTTATATAATCGCTTTAACGGATAAGGCTTTACAAAATATCCAGGACAGTATTTTTTTAGGAGATAAATTGATAGTTCATACTGCTGGCGCTGTTTCTATGAAAGTACTCAGTAATATTTCTTCTCAGTACGGAGTGTTATACCCTTTACAGTCGTTAAGAAAAGATCAGGTTGGAGAGCAGCCAACCATTCCAATATTGATTGATGGAAATGACGAGTCCGTTGTTTCGATTATTGAAGCATTCGCTTTAACTTTTTCTTCAATAGTGTCTAAAGTAGGGGATGAAAAGCGTCTTTCCTTGCACCTAGCTGCAGTCATAGTAAATAATTTTACCAATCATTTATATCAACTAACGGATGAATTTTGCAAAAATGAAGGGGTAGACTTTACAATGCTCCAGCCTATTATTGAAGAAACGGCAATGAGATTAAGGTCAAATTTTGCGGCTAATCTTCAGACTGGTCCTGCCATTAGAAATGATCAATCTACTTTGGATAAACATATCCAAGCATTGTCAAATCATCCTGAATTAAAATCGGTTTACCTAAGTTTTACAGAGCGTTTAATTAATCGCCGATTGGTTTGATGATCCATTTTGATCTATCCTTTGAATCTTTCTTTAAACTAAGTTTTTATTAAATGGTAATTCTGAAGTAGGTTTGCATCTCGAACTGAAGAAAATATGTATACAATCACTTATAATTTTGAACAAAAGGGATGTTCTTCTATAACCCTTGAGAATATTGAAGAAGGTCAATCTTTATTAGAGGTAGCATTAAAGAATGACATAGAATTGCATCATAACTGCGGTGGAGTTTGCGCTTGCAGTACCTGTCATTTATATGTAGAACAAGGAGATGTTTTATTGGAAGATTTAACAGATAGGGAAGAAGATTTTATAGATAGGGGCGTTAATCCAAGGATTAACTCAAGGTTAGGTTGTCAATGTGTTTTGAAAGAAGGAACTGGTACTATTGTGGTGACCTTACCTGACCAGACTCAATTTTTAGGAGAATAAGTAATCCATTTTTTAACTGATTACATTTTCATAAAATAGCAAGACATTAATAAATAATTATTAGATCAGCTTATTTACAAAATATTTTTTATGACTTTCGAACCACCTATTCATTGGAATGATTACGAAGATATCGCAATGAAATTGTATGATCGTTTTGGTGATGATTTTGGTGAAAGCAAAATATACCGCATCCGCTTTACTGATTTACATAAATGGGTAATGGAAATTCCCAATTTTTCGGGTACTGCAGAGCAAAGTAATGAGGGTCATCTTGAAATGATTCAAAGTACTTGGGTATATGAATGGAGAGATAATCAAAAATAGCGTTCTGTTTCTATTTCGGCCTCAGGAGAATATTGAATAGGAAAAAATATAAATTTTCTCAATGAAATTATTATTAGCATTTTTTCGATTAATTCGTTGGCCCAATCTTATTTTTATAGCCCTTACGCAATTCCTTTTTTATTATTTTATTATTATCCCTTCCTTACCGGTCGATTATTTTTTACAGGAAAAAGCATTAACTCCAAGCCTTTTTTATTTTTTAGTGATCGCTTCTGTTTTAATAGCAGCTGCAGGCTATATTATCAATGATTATTTTGATATCAATATTGACCAGGTAAATAAACCTGCTAAGATGGTGGTTCAAAAAATCATTAGCCGACACTGGGCAATTCTTTTTCATCTATTGATTACATTGGCTGGTATCACTTTAAGTGGATATGTAGCCTTTAAGACAAGTTGGGTAGTATTTTTCGCCAATATTTTATGTGCTATATTATTGTGGTTTTATTCTACTCGGTTTAAAAAGAAATTACTTTCTGGAAATATTATCATTGCAGGCTTAACTGCCTGGACAGTGCTGGTTTTGTATTTTGCTACCAATACTTTGTTGTTTACTTCTACAATTGTCTCTGCTGGATTCATAACGGGTTTGTCTAGAATTTATAAATTCGCCGCTTTGTATGCAAGTTTTGCTTTTATTATTTCATTAATTCGAGAAGTAGTAAAAGATATAGAGGATATGTCGGGTGATGCTAAGTATCAATGTAAAACAATGCCTATTGTGTGGGGTGTTCCTGCCACTAAAGTATTTGTTGGAGTTTGGCTAACTGTGTTAATAGGGTCTTTGATTATACTTCAATTGTATGTTCTTCAAATTGGATGGTGGGGTAGTGCATTGTATTCATTGGTATTAGTAATTTCTCCACTTGTTTGGATACTAAAAAGATTTTATCATGCGCATACTACCGCTGAGTATCATACCATCAGTACATTCATTAAAGTGGTGATGTTCACTGGTATATGTTCCATATTATTAATGAAATAAGCTGACCTATTTAGGTAAATTATTTTTACTCAAATTATTTACAAATCATCTTTTAATTGTACTATGATTCAATCTGAGGGAATTATTTTAGCTTCACAGTCACCTAGAAGAAAGCAGTTATTAGAATGGTCCGAAGTGCCTTTTACCGTGGTGGTTCAATCAACGGATGAATCCTATCCAGCTGGATTGTCTTTTGAAGATACGGCTATTCATATTGCCCGAAATAAGGCCTTAACTGTGCAAAAGGATCATTCATTTACTATTCCTGTTTTAGCAGCTGATACAATTGTAGTATTGGAAGATAGCGTTATTGGTAAACCTTCTGACCGCGAAGATGCTATCGCTATTTTGTCTGCGCTATCTGGCAAAATACATAGGGTAATTACCGGAGTGGTAATACTATTGAATGAAAAAGAAGTGGCATTTGCAGACACTACAGAAGTCTCTTTTCATCAACTTACAAAGGAAGAAATTGTTTTTTATGTAGATAAATATCAACCCTTTGATAAGGCAGGAGCCTATGCCATTCAGGAATGGATTGGCGTGGTGGGTATTCAATCTGTTTCAGGCGACTTTTACAATGTGATGGGACTTCCAGTAAGCAGGGTAGTTCAAGCATTAAAGCAATTATAACTCCACTTTATTTATAGCCAATCCTTTTTTTTAATTTCCTCCTTTTTTTAAAATTTGAAACACTAAAGGGTTCATTCTTGCATTCTATAATATTATTAATAATTGTAATATAATAGAATTGTTTTTGTAAATTAGCGAATGATAAAAAATTGGTATTCATTTATTTTCATTACTCGTATCTGCATGTTTAAAAACCCCTCATGAACGAAAGGCTCTTGCAATTTATATGGCAGCTTCAATATTATAATAGACAAGAGTTGAAAACTGGTGAGGGCGAAACCTTATTTATTGTTCATCCTGGAATGATCAATACCAATCAAGGGCCCGATTTTCTAAATGCTAAAATTAAAGTCAATAATACTTTTTGGGCAGGTAATATTGAGTTGCATGTTTTGTCTTCTGATTGGAATAACCATCACCATAGTATCGATAAAAATTATGGCAATATTATTTTACATGTTGTTTGGAATAATGATATCCAGCTAAAAGAGAAATTTCCAGTACTGGAATTACAAAGTCTGGTTTCAAAAATACTGCTGCAAAAATTCAATGAATTAATGAGCGCAAAATCTTTTATCGCTTGTGAAACAATGATTCCAACCATAACGCCTATGCTTTGGGTTTCATGGAAAGAGAGGTTGTTAGTAGAAAGAATGCAAAGAAAAACGTCTGTTATTCTTAATTTTCTCAATAGTAATAATAATCATTGGGAAGAAACATTTTGGTGGTTAATAGCTCGAAACTTTGGATATACGGTCAACTCAGATTCGTTTGAAAAAATGGCACGTTCTTTACCGATTAGTATTTTGGCGAAACATAAAAATCAAATTCATCAAACAGAAGCCTTGTTATTTGGTCAAGCTGGGTTATTAGACAAAGATTTCGATGAAGATTATCCCCAACTTTTAAAAAAAGAATATCTTTTTTTAAAGAAAAAGTATCATTTATTTCCCATTCAGCTACCGCTCTATTTTTTAAGAATGCGCCCTTCTAATTTCCCTTCTCTTCGGCTGGCGCAATTATCTATGTTGATTCATCAAAGCGTTCATTTGTTTTCGATTGTGAGAGAAACGATTTTATTAGAAGAGGTTAAAAAGTTATTGTCGGTTACTGCCAACGACTATTGGCATTATCATTATATTTTTGATGAGGTGTCAACTTTTCGTGAGAAAATTATAGGTAAACAAATGATTTATTCTTTATTGATCAATACCATTATTCCAATTCTTTTTGCCTATGGTCATCACATGGGGGAAATAAAGTACAAGGATCGGGCAATGCTCTGGTTGGAGCAAATTTCAGCAGAACATAATAGTATTACCAATGGTTTTGCTCTATTGGGAATTGAAAATAAGAACGCTTTTGATTCTCAGGCGCTCATTCAATTAAAAAATGATTACTGTAATCAAAAGCGTTGCTTAGAATGTACGGTGGGAAATAAGTTACTAAGACCAATGAGTTGATCCGCCTACTAATTATAGTCAATATTCAGGACTAAGTCTGGATGAAGACTTTTCACTACAGGGCAGTTTTCACCAGTTCGCTGTAAAATAATTTTTTCTTTTTCTTCTAGTATTAAAGAGTTTGGAAATGAAACTTTAACATCAATTTTTGAAATTCTGCGAGGGTCACTTTGCATGATTTTAGTTACGGCAATCGTTAAACCCTTTAATTCAATGTGCATATCATTTGCTTTGATTGCCATGGTGGTGGCCATACAAGTGGCTAGAGCCGTGCAAACTAAGTCGGTAGGTGAAAATCGTTCTCCTTTTCCCCGGTTATCTGAGGGTGCATCGGTCTCAACGAGTGTTCCGCTTTGTAAATGTTGGGCAATGCATCTTAAATCGCCTTCATATTGAATGGTTGCTGTCATTGTATTATTTTTGCATAAATTTACTGAAGTAAAAATTTATTATGCGTAAATTATTTTTTGTTTTCTTAATTATTGTCATCGGTTTTCCTTCTTTTGCCCAAAAGTCAAAAAAGGATTTATTGAAGGAAAAGAAGCAACGTATCAATGCACTTGTAAAACAAGAGGAGGAAGGGGTGATTTCTTATCATCAACAATCTGCATTTGGTATTAAACTTGCCTCAGATGGATATGGAGCTTTTTTTGAAATGGGAAAAGCAAAATCAGTTAAAAAATCCTTGCTATTTCAAATAGAGTTAACAGAACGCAAACATCCAAAGGAAGAGAAGCAAAGCAATGTGAATATACCCTCTTCCCCTTTCGTATTTGGTAAAATCAATTATTTGTATCCTTTAAAGTTGGGGGTGCAACAGCAGTTTTTATTAGGTAATAAGACGAATAGAAATGGAATAAGTGTTACCGGAAATATTGGTGGAGGTGTCTCTTTAGCCTTATTAAGACCTTATAACCTTGAAGTAAATGATATGGATAAAGGGGGGCGTAAGTTCATTCGGTATGAATCTTCTGATAGTTCACTTTATTCAAGTTCAGGTCGATCTACCCATATTGCTGATAGTTTATTGTTTACAAATTCTAGTTTATTGGGTTTTATGCAGGTATCAGGAGGTGGATTCACAAAGGGCTGGAATCAAATAAAGGTTACTCCTGGTATTTATACTAAGGCTTCTTTAAGATTTGATTATGGTAAATATAACGAGCAGCTGAGCGCACTGGAGGTAGGGGTAATGGCGGAGATGTATTCTAAGGCAATTCCTATGTTAGTTTATACAAAGCCTAGTCAATATTTTATCAGTGTCTATGTTGCTATTCTATTTGGGAAAAGGAAGTAATAGTAATTTTTAATCGGTTTACTTTTCTGATCAATAGTATTTTACAAAGTTGGTTACATATCAATTCTTACCATTAATTTTGTTGAATAATTCAATATTTAGTGTTTTTAAAAATATAATTTTTAGTGCATGATAGAGTTACCCGTAATTGATGGAGTGGTGGAGCAAAAAGTTAAAAAGCCTAACTGGCTAAGGGTAAAATTACCTATTGGAGAGTCGTATAAGGAAGTCCGTAATTTGGTTGATACCCATAAATTACATACTATTTGTGAAAGTGGTAATTGTCCAAATATGGGGGAATGCTGGGGTGAAGGGACTGCAACTTTTATGATTTTGGGTAATATTTGTACTCGTAGTTGTGGTTTTTGTGCCGTTGCTACTGGAAAACCAGATCCGGTGGATTGGGACGAACCTCAACGGGTAGCTGAAGCAATTCATTTAATGAAAGTGAAGCATGCGGTAGTAACCTCGGTAGATAGAGATGAAATAGTCGATGGAGGAAGTATTGTCTGGTTTAACACCATCAAGGCAATCAAATCATTAAACCCTACTACCACTTTGGAAACCTTGATCCCTGATTTTAAAGCTGAAAAGGAAAATATTCAGCGGATTATTGAAGCAAGTCCTGAGGTAGTATCACATAATATTGAAACAGTAGAACGACTAACTAAGCAGGTG
>Ga0222712_10005076_pt1 | contig 13481 bp, 12 predicted proteins | sample C33_657DmetaG_FD_165043 | JGI IMG/M metagenome (GOLD analysis project Ga0222712, IMG submission 165043) | Estuarine water microbial communities from San Francisco Bay, California, United States - C33_657D | ecosystem: Environmental > Aquatic > Marine > Unclassified | place: USA: California...
AGACATCCTTAAATCAGACATCAGACATCCGACATCAGAAATCATACATTAAAAATTATACAACATGTATTTCTATATAAAGGCGCTTCATATCATTTTTATCGTCACCTGGTTTGCTGGAATGTTTTACATTGTTCGACTTTTTATTTACAATACGGAAGCCCAAACAAAGACTGCTGTCGAGAAAAAGATTTTAACGGATCAGTTTACTATCATGATAAGGAGGCTTTGGTTAGGTATTACCTGGCCCTCAGCTGTTTTAACCCTTATTTTTGGAATCTGGATGGCTACTTACTTTCAGCCAATTCCACAGTGGCTTTGGATTAAAATTATTTTTGTTGTCGCTTTGTATGCTTATCATTTAACCCTACACTCGATATACGCTTCAGAAATGAAAGGAGTTTTTCATTATAGCTCCAATCAGTTGAGGATTTGGAATGAACTGGCTACTATCTTTTTAATAGCTATCGTACTTCTCGTTTCCGTTAAAAATTCAATGAGTTGGATATATGGTATTATTGGCCTACTCCTATTGTCTGGTATTTTATTGGGCGCAATCAAGATTTACAAATTGATTAGAAAGAAGTAATTAATTCCTTACAAACAGTATAATATTAACATTAATTATTATATTTAGTGGCAATTGTACATTAAAAAAATATTATTTGATCCAAAAAAAATTGTCTATTTCATTCGGTATAGTTAAATTTGTCTACCAAATCAATAGACTTATGTTATTTAATGTGTTTATTTCTCCCCTTAATGGTACATTTCGCTGTGTTTTTCCATTGATTGGTTGTTGTTGATCGGCTACTATTGATAAATTTTTTTCACTTTTTTTATCCAAGTTTATTTTAAAAATTACATGAAGCTTACAAAAAATAGCGTTGAACAATTACTCTATCAGTTAGATGGACTAAATATCTCCTCTTTTATTCGGTTACTAACGGAACAATATCCCGATCAAGTAACCTTTTCTACTAGTTTTAGTTTCGAAGATCAAGCAATTACTCATGAAATATTGAGTAATCAATTGCCTGTAAAAATATTTACCCTTGATACGGGAAGAATGTTTGCCGAAACCTATTCTGTTTGGAGTAGTACCAATGAAGCATATAAAACACCTATCAAAGCATATTATCCTAATCAAGATGGCCTACAAAAATTTGTAGAATCAAATGGTCCTAATTCATTTTATGAATCAGTTGAAAATAGAAAAGCTTGTTGTTTTATTCGCAAAGTAGAGCCGCTGAAGCGTGCACTTGCTGGTAATGCAATATGGATTACAGGTCTTCGCTCTGAACATTCACCAGATCGTCAAAACCTTCCGATGTTGGAATGGGATGAGGCGAATCAATTGATTAAATACCATCCTATACTTCATTGGTCAACAGAAGAGGTTAAAGATTATATTCAAAAACACCGCATACCCTATAATCCATTACATGATAAGGGATTTGTTAGTATTGGCTGTGCTCCTTGTACTAGGGCCATTCAGCCTGGAGAAGATTTTAGGGCAGGTAGATGGTGGTGGGAAGATGCCGATAAAAAAGAGTGTGGTTTGCATGTACATGAACCTAATCCAAATGAAAAGCACTAGAATTTATTTGAGTAAAATTAATCAGCGTCATAAATAAAATAGTAGCATTAAACCAATTAGAAAAATACAAGATGAGTGAAAAAATAAATTTAGTAGATTCTTCGAGAGCCTCTTCTGAGTTAGGAGATAATAATTACCGTCGCCTTGATTATCTTGATCAGTTAGAATCTGAATCCATTCACATTTTTCGTGAAGTAGCTGGCCAATTTGAACGTCCAGCTTTACTTTTTTCTGGCGGAAAAGATTCCATTGTGTTGGTTCATCTTGCATTAAAAGCCTTTAGGCCAGGTAAGTTTCCTTTTCCTTTAGTACATATTGATACGGGGCATAATTTTCAGGAAGCATTGGATTTTAGAGATCAATTTGCTCAAGCCATTGGTGAAAAATTAATTGTAAGAAATGTAGCAGACACGATTCGCGAGAAAAATCTTACTGAGCAAAAAGGAAAATTTGCCAGTAGAAATGCTTTACAAACATTTACCTTATTAGATACAATCGAGGAATTTAAGTTTGATGCATGTATTGGTGGTGCTAGAAGGGATGAAGAAAAAGCTAGAGCAAAAGAAAGAATTTTTTCTGTAAGAGATGAATTTGGTCAGTGGGATCCTAAACTTCAACGTCCTGAATTATGGAATACTTACAATGGTAAAATTGATAAAGGTGAAAATGTGAGGGTATTCCCAATTAGTAACTGGACAGAATTGGATATCTGGAATTATATCCGCAGAAATAAAATTGAATTACCCTCCATTTATTTTTCTCATGATCGTGAGGTATTAGAATATCAAGGTCAACTGGTAGCTACTTCTAAATTTATTCAACTAGAGGAAGGAGATAAGGTTGCTATTAAAAAAGTTCGCTATAGAACGGTAGGTGATATGACCTGTACCGCTGCAGTAGAATCTAATGCCTCTACTATCGATGATATTATCAAGGAAATTATTGCTACAAAAACAAGTGAACGTGGTGAAACAAGAATTGATGATCGGGTGAGTGAAGCAGCGATGGAAGATCGAAAAAAAGGTGGATATTTTTAATGACAGCTATTGTTTTTAGAAAATACAATAGGGAAAATTAATTTAAATTTTTATAAAAAGCCATTTCATTTGAATTGGAAGTAACAAAAATACTTATGGATATTTTAAGATTTATAACTGCAGGAAGCGTAGATGATGGAAAAAGTACATTGATCGGCCGATTGTTGTACGATAGTAAATCTATCATGATTGATCAGTTGGAGGCTATTGAAAAGCAAAGTAAAAACAGGGAAGATGGTGAAATTGATTTGGCTTTACTGACCGATGGGTTGAGAGCTGAAAGAGAGCAGGGCATTACCATTGACGTGGCTTACAAGTATTTCTCCACACCTACTCGAAAATTTATTATTGCTGATGCTCCTGGTCATACGCAATATACGCGTAACATGGTAACCGGTGCTTCTAATTCGGATTTGATTATTATTTTGGTAGATGCTCGTAATGGAGTTTCTGAGCAAACTAGGCGCCATTCAATTATTGCCTCCTTGCTAAATATTCCACATGTAGTGGTGGCTATTAATAAAATGGACCTAGTTAATAATTCTCAAGATGTATATAATAATATCGTGATTGATTATTCTGCAGTGGCTGCTTCACTTGGTTTAAAAGATATTACCTATATTCCTATCAGTGCAATTAACGGAGATAATATTGTAGAAAAATCAGCTAGTTTTCCATGGTATGAAGGAGAGTCTTTATTGCATATTTTGGAAAATGTAGCTGTTGCCAATGATATTAATTATACGGATGCAAGATTTCCAGTTCAATATGTGATTCGCCCTCAAACAGATGACTTACATGATTACCGTGGTTATGCAGGTAAGGTAATTAGTGGTATTTATAAAAAGAGAGATACTATTTGCGTTCAACCCTCAGGGTTACAAAGTGTAATTAGCGCTATAGAAATTGGTGGGCAACAGGTTGAAGAAGCTTTTGCACCCCAGAGTGTGGTGCTTCATTTACAAGATGATATTGATATTAGTAGAGGAGATGTAATTGTTAAAACCGATAATCTGCCAACCGTTGAAAATGAATTAGAGGTGTTGCTTTGCTGGATGGGAAATAAACCACTGAAGGCGGGTAACAAGTATTTGTTACAAATTAATAGTCGGGTAGTAAAGGCGGTAGTAAAAGAAATTGAGTATAAGTTAGATGTAAACTCTTTATTACAAGAGCCTTCTCCTGACCAAGCTCAATTAAATGATATAGTAAAAGTGAAAATAAAAACAGCTTCCCCCATTCCTTACGATTCCTATAAAAAATTACGAGTAAATGGAGGAGCTATTTTAATAGACGAAACGAGTAATGTAACGGTGGGGGCTTGTATGATTCAATAAAATGTTGCTTCTTTGAGTCCGAATCAATTAACTATTTTATTCTGTTGTAAAAAATAAACAATGAAACAATTTATACAAAATCTTCATTCTCGTCATTTAGCATCTGCCAGTTCTTTTCCCGATAAGGAGATGGCTAATCAATTTATAGATGGTTTTTTTGAATTTTTATTTATTCCAAATCAGCTCACCAAACTTTCTGAATTTGAATTGTTGAAGGAGTATGAAAAATATAGGACTTACTTATCTACCCTGGTGTATGATGTGGTAGGAACGGCTGCTAAAACAGAAGAGCTAGTAAAGGTGTTTTTTGAAAGGGTACCATTTATTTATGATGATTTGCATAAAGATGCTGCTGAAATATTAAAATTTGATCCCGCTGCTGAATCAATTGAAGAGGTATTGGTAGCCTATCCTGGTTTTTATGCTACCGCTGTCTATCGCTTTTCTCATCAATTATGGAAGCAAGGTGTAAAGTTGATACCTCGACTTTTTTCTGAATGTGCGCATAGTAAAACAGGTATTGATATTCATCCAGGTGCTCAAATTGGGGAGTCCTTTTTTATAGATCATGGAACAGGGATTGTGATTGGAGAAACTTCTGTAATAGGTGATCGAGTGAAAATTTATCAAGGAGTTACCTTAGGAGCACTGAGTGTAAGCAAGGAGGTAGCAAAAATGAAAAGACATCCAACGATTGAAGACGATGTAGTTATTTATTCTGGTGCAACTATTTTGGGTGGAGATACAATTATAGGTCATGATAGTGTAATTGGTGGTAATGTTTGGTTAACCCATTCTTTGTTGCCCAATTCAATTGTTTATCATAAAAGTGAAGTAAGTATTAAGGATAAAAATAATTTTTCAGATGTATTAAATTTTGTCATTTAATACCTCAATTAAGCCTATTCAAAAATTATAAAACTAAAAATAAATAGATGAAAGCAAATAACATTTTAGCAACGATTGGAAATACACCCCATGTTCGTATCAATAAATTGTTTGGTTCCAAGCATGAGGTATGGATTAAATTAGAAAAAACCAATCCTGGTTCAAGTATAAAGGATCGTATCGCTTTGTCAATGATTGAAGATGCTGAACAGAAAGGATTATTGAATAAAGATAGTGTGATTATTGAGCCAACTTCAGGTAATACCGGTATTGGTCTTGCTTTAGTTGCTGCAGTAAAAGGGTATAAAATTATTTTAGTAATGCCAGAAAGTATGAGTATTGAGCGTAGACGCTTGATGTCGTTGTATGGAGCCGAATTTGTATTAACTCCAAGAGAAAAGGGTATGAAAGGAGCAATCGAAAAAGCGAGTGAGCTAGTTAAAGAAACTCCTAACGGATGGATGCCTCAACAATTTGATAATCCAGCTAATACAGAAATTCATAGAAAAACATCTGCCTTAGAAATACTCAACGATTTTCCAGAAGGATTGGATTATTTAATCACTGGTGTAGGCACCGGTGGACATATTACGGGTGTTGCAGAAGTTTTGAAGAAGCATTTTCCAAATCTTAAAGTATTTGCTGTTGAACCAGAATTATCTCCTGTATTGAGTGGCGGTGCACCTGGTCCTCACCCGATACAAGGTATTGGTGCAGGTTTTGTTCCCTCTATTTTGAATAAGGATATTTTAGATGGTGTGATTAAAGTAACTAAAGAAGAAGCTTTTGATTATGCTCAAAAGTTAGCAAAGCAAGAAGGTATATTGGCAGGTATTTCAACAGGAGCTTCATTGGCTGCAGTAGCTAAAAAGTTAGCAGAACTTCCTGAAGGCGCAAGAGTATTGACTTATAATTATGATACAGGCGAAAGGTATTTGTCAATTGAGGGATTGTTTTAATGGGGAATGGGGCATGGTGAATTATGATTAAACACGATTAATAGATTTTCTGAACGTACAGATTTTTTATATTTTATGAAAATGAGTCAACCAAAAATGGGAAAAGTAATACTTGCAGGTGCGGGTTGCGGTGATCCTGAATTAATTACGGTAAAGGCTGCAAAGTATTTACAACAGGCTGAGGTAGTATTAACCGATCGGCTAGTAAGTAAAGATATATTGACCACATACGTCTCCTCTTCTGCAGAAATAATTTATGTTGGAAAACAATGCCGCCGTGGTTTTAGCACTCCTCAAAAAAGTATTAATGAACTTATTGTTCAGTTTGCTTTAGAAGGTAAATTAGTCGTTCGTTTGAAGGGGGGAGATGTGTCTATATTTTCAAATATTTTAGATGAATTGGAAGTGATTGTTGCCAATCAAATTCCTTATGAAATTATACCCGGTGTTTCAGCAGCTATGGGTGCAGCAGCCTATGCAGGTATACCATTAACTGCTCGTGGATATTCAACAGCCGTTCGATTTCTAACCTTGTATAAATCAGAGGTGGTAACGGATGATTATTGGAAAGAATTATCGAACAGCGATGATACACTGGTTTTTTATATGTCTTCTGAAACATTAGATACGGTGGTAGAAAATCTTGTCAAAAATAATATCGGAGAGGATAAGCTTTTAGCTGTAATAGAACAAGCTACTACACCTTTTCAAAGCGTTCATCAATTTAATTTATATCAGTATCAACAATTGGCTAAAGGGAAGCTTTATGCGTCGCCCACTTTAGTGATTATTGGTAAAGTGGTTGCGCTACATGAAAAATTTGCTTGGTTAGAAAATACCGGCTCAACTGGTGAATATTTTAAACCCGTAGAAGATTTACAGTATGAGGAATTAATAGATCAAACATTGATAAAAGAAAAATAGATTCAAACCAATCAATCAAAAATTGATTGGGAATAAAAAATAAAACTAAAGATGTTAGGAGAAGCAAAACATAAAATATTTACTGATCTAATTCAAAACGCTAGCAAAGAAGAGTTAGTTTGGATGAATGATTATATCACTAAGTTATTGCCTGCTCAAACTAGTACAGTGGTAGTGGGTAATTCTTCTGTTAATAAAATTACTATCGTATACGGAACAGAAACGGGTAATTCGAAAAGGTTGGCAACTGATTTTGCTTCCAAGGCAAAACAAAAAAGTATTCATGCCAAGGTGATTGGCATGGATCAATATCGTTTGTCGGATCTTCCTAAAGAAGAATATTTACTGGCGCTCATTAGTACACATGGTGAAGGAGAGCCACCGATTGCGGCTAAAAAATTCTATGATCATATTCACCAGAATGGATTTAAATTAAATTCTCTGAAGTATAGCGTATTGGCATTGGGAGACACTTCATATCCTCTTTATTGCAAAACTGGAGAGGAGATGGATGAACAGTTTGAAAAGTTGGGTGGAGTGAGAATTGCCCCTTTACAAAAATGTGATGTAGAATATGAAGCAGATGCGAATGCTTGGTTTAATAGTGTGCTAGAAAAATTAAGTAGTACAAAAATCGGTGTATCTCAAAGTTCGGGTGCTGAAAATGTAGCCACTGTAGTTGCTAAAAAAGCGGGTAAACAAATTTATACTGGTGATGTTCTTACTAAAATAAATTTAAATGATCGAGGATCTAGTAAAGAAACATGGCATATTGAAATTGCAGCTGAGGGATTAGAATATTTGTGCGGAGACTCTATCGGAATTGTTCCTGAAAACCCATCCCATATAGTAGATGAAATTATTAGAGTTGTAGGAATTGATTCTTCTAAAACTATCAATTTTAAAAATGAAGCATTTGCTTTTTATGACTTCTTAAAAAATAAAATTAATATCGTTCATTTAACTGAGCGTTTAGTAAAACAATATGCTGATATTACTCAGCACCCAATTCCTGCTGGCAGGATGAATTTATTAGATCTTTTAAAAATATATCCAGTAAAAGATGTTGCACAATTTGAAGAGATTGTTGTTAAAATGAATGCTATTTCTCCTAGATTATATACTATCGCCTCTTCGCCTACAGCGCATGAAGGTGAAGTGCATATTGTGGTGGTTAAAGATACCTATGAAGTGGACGGCGATACGAAATTTGGTTTATGCTCTGATTATCTTAGCCAGATTCTAACAGAAGAAAAGCAAAAGTTTTTTGTCCAGCCCAATAAAAGATTCAGATTACCTGCTCCAGATAAGGATATAATAATGGTAGGTCCGGGTACTGGGATTGCTGCTTTTCGTTCCTTTTTAGCTGAAAGAGATGCAACAGGTGCTACCGGAAAAAATTGGTTATTCTTCGGTGAACAAAGGTTTGCGACTGACTTTTTATATCAAACAGAAATTCAGAATTGGTATGAAACAGGGGTGTTGACAAAAGTGAATTTGGCATTTTCTCGCGATCAAGAGGAAAAAATATATGTTCAGCATAAGATGTTACAAAATTCAGCCGCACTCTTTGAATGGCTGATTAGTGGAGCGTATTTTTTTGTATGTGGTGCAAAAGATCCAATGAGTGTGGATGTAGAAAATGCCTTACTGAAAATTATTGAACAACATGGAAATAAAACATCTGAGGAAGCTAAGAAATTCCTAGAGCATATGGAAGAAGAAGGAAGGTATGAAAAAGATGTTTATTAGCATTGAAACTAGAAAAGCTAAAAAATTATTAATCAATAAAATAATCCCGTTATCGGGAGTTGCCTATGTCAGCTACTAATAAAAAATCAGCGATTGAAAATATTAAAGAGGCAAGTGATGCACTCAGGGGAACTATTAAACAAAGTTTGTCAGATGAAATTACTGGTGCAATCCGTGAAGATGATCAAGCAGTAATCAAATTTCATGGAATGTATCAGCAGGATGACCGTGATAGAAGAGAGGAGCGTGCGGCTAAAAAATTAGATAGATTGTATACATTTATGATCCGTTTGCGTTTACCTGGAGGACTAATTTCTGCTAAGCAATGGATTGCTGCTCATCATATTGCTGGTGATAATTCTACGGGTGTTATTAAAATTACTACTCGCCAAACGATTCAATTACATGGATTAATTAAGGCCAAAATAAAACCTACCATTCAAGCTTTTAATGAATCTTATCTTGATTCTATCGCTACCTGTGGAGATATCAATAGAAATGTAGCTTGTAGTTCTAATCCAAGTGAATCACCTATTCATGAACAAGTATTTGCTTATGCAGATAAGATCAGTAAGTTATTAATGCCTAAATCTAAGGCTTATTATGAAGTATGGTTAGATGATGAATTGGTAATTGATAAAAAGGAAGAGGAAGATCCTTTATATCAGAATCGTTATTTGCCAAGGAAATTTAAAATTGGGATTGTTATTCCTCCTAATAATGATGTGGATGTTTTAACGAATGATATAGGCTTGATTGCAATCATAGAAGATAATCAGTTGAAAGGTTTTAATATCGCTATTGGTGGCGGATTGTCAACTACCCATGGTAATGCTGAAACCTATGCTAGATTGGGTACCGTGATTGGATTTACCGATACAGAGGAAAAGGTTTTAAAAACAGTCTATGAAATTCTTACTGTTCAGCGCGACTTTGGAAATAGGAGTGATCGTAAACTAGCCAGGTTGAAATATACCCTTGATAAAATGGGAGTAGATCAGTATCGAAAAGAAGTAGAAAAACGCACTGGTTTTGATTTAGAACCTGCAAGATCTTTTGTTTTTACCAGTCGTGTAGATCGTTATGGCTGGGAGCAAAGTGTTTCGGGTAAATGGTATTATACTTTATTTATTGAAAATGGCAGAGTGTTGGATGATGAAAAATTAGCTTTGAAGACTGCATTATTGGAGATAGCTCAGACGGGGAAATGTAATTTCCTTTTCACTAGTAATCAAAACATGATTATAAGTGATATTGCTGAAAAGGATAAATCAGCTATTAATGAAATTTTGAAACGTTTTAAAATCATCGAACATACAGAGGCTGCATCGGTCATTAGAAAAAATGCAATGGCTTGTGTTGCTTTACCAACCTGTCCGCTTGCTTTGGCTGAAGCACAGCGATACATGCCTTCCTTGATTTCAAAGATTGAACCATTGTTAGAAAAACATCTGTTGCAAAACGAAAGTATTATTATGCGGATGACGGGTTGCCCTAATGGATGTGCTAGACCTTATGCAACCGAAATTGGTTTGGTAGGAACCGCTCCAGGAAGGTATAATCTACATATTGGAGGAGATAATGTAGGACAACGTTTGAATCAATTGTTTAAAGAAAGTTTAGATGAGTCACAAATTTTGGTTGAATTAGATAGTCTATTTGCTTCCTTTAAGGAAAAAAGAAAAACTAAGGAATCATTTGGAGATTATGCTTTGCGAACACAATTTTAGTAGATAGCATAGTTTACTAATTATAATTGTTCTATTAAGAATTTGAAATTAAACTATGACAGATAAAATTCCTTCTTTGGTTGAACCGCTTGCTGACAATGATTTATCGTCAGCGGGTAATCGTTTGTTTCCGGTTTTTCTAAAGCTGGAGAATTTATCCTTATTGATAGTGGGAGGGGGGTATGTTGGAATGGAAAAATTATCAGTTGTATTACAGAATGCGCCTAGTGGAAAAATAAAATTAGTAGCTACTCAAATAAGCGACGAAATAAAGGAATTGGTAGCAGGAAGGGAAAATGTTGTATTAGTTGAACGACCTTATCAAAGTTCGGATATTGATGGTGCTGATATTGTTTTTGCCGCGGTTAATGAGGAGTCGGTGAGTAGGCAGGTAAGTAGTGATGCGAAAGCTAGGGGTAAATTGGTTAATGCAGCAGATAAGCCTTTGCTCTGTGATTTTTATTTGGGTTCAATTGTACAAAAAGGGAATCTAAAAATTGCAATTAGCACCAATGGTAAATCACCTACCATTGCTAAAAGGGTAAAGGAATTATTAAATGAAACATTGCCCGATGAGATTGATGAATTATTAGGCAATATGCAATTAATAAGAAATAAGATGGGGGGCGACTTTGCTGAAAAAGTGAAGCAGTTAAATGAAATAACTAAAAAACTTTCTCAAGATAAATAAGATGAAATCAAATACACCTGAAGAAATAATTGTAGAAATTACCCATTCGAAAGAAGTGGTTTCTACAGTCAATGAGTTGGTTTCATCTCGACGTAAAGTGCTGAATAAATATATGATAGCTCTATCAGTTATTGCTTTGATTGTTTTGTTTACTTATTTTTTTCTATCCGCTGAACAGCTTTCCCAATTGCAATTGGCACTCCAAAAAGATAATCATTTATTTTATTGGATGCTTTTAGTGGGTTTTAGTGCCGAAGTGGTGGCAGGCTCTATGGGAATGGGGTATGGTGTAATTTGTACGACCATTTTGCTCGTGTTAAATGTTTCTCCGCCAGTAATCAGTGCGAGTATTCATTCTGCGGAATCATTTACCAGTGCAGCTGGTTCAATTAGTCATTGGCAGTTGGGTAATATCAATAAAAAACTAGTTAAGTCTTTGGCAATACCTGCAATTATCGGTGCAGTTATAGGCGCAATATTATTGACTTATGTAGGAGAAAGGTATGCAAAAATGACCAAGCCCTTTATTGCTTTCTATACAATGTATTTGGGTATAAGAATTATACAAAATGCTTTTAGTTCAAAGGATAATAGTTCCAAAAAGAAGACGGTGAATATTACTTTTCTAGGTTTGATAGGAGGTTTTATTGATTCATTTGGAGGTGGGGGCTGGGGCCCTTTGGTAACGGGTACTTTCATTAAAAATGGTCATACTCCTCGATATGTTATTGGTAGTTCCACTTTTGCAAAATGTATTTTAACCGTAGCTAGCGCTATCACTTTTGTTTTTACTATTGGTATTCATCATTGGAATATTGTTGCAGGATTATTGATTGGTGGTATTGTTACCGCTCCTTTCTCTGCCATGCTTACCTCTAAATTGCCTACTAAAAAAATGTTTATTGCTGTGGGTATAGTCGTTATTTTTTGTAGCCTCATCACTATTTATAGAGCCTTATTTTTATAGGGTATCTTTTTTAACTTCCAATAAATTACTTTTTAGTTTCAAAACTTAAAAAATATTTTTATATACTAAATAATGAAGTATTTCTTTTTCTTTTTAATTTTATTTTTTCTTATTCTCTTTATTCTCAGGGTGTAAAAAGTGTGGAGCATACTAGTCAATATTGGCTAACTTATTTTGGTAAATTTAGAGTAAGTAATCAATTAGAGTTGATAGCTGAATCTACTGTACGTTCAGTGGATCATTCGATTAATAAAGCATCGCAAAGTTTAGTATTGCTAGGGCTTTCATGGAATGTAAATGGTTTTGTGAAATTAGCTACAGGGTATCAACATATTTCATTACTACCCAATACTTCAAAAATTACAGTTACTCAACTTGAGTATCGCCCCTGGCAACAAATTCAAGTTTTTAAGAGCTTCTCTTCAAATAAAATTACTCAAAGATTAAGAATAGAAGAAAGATTTAGAAAAGTACTTTTAAATGATTCTATTCTTACACCTGAAACTCTATTTAATTTTCGTTTTAGGTATTTAATTTCAGCTGAATTACCACTCAGTAAAAATCAAGGATTACTCAAAAATATTTCTCTGATTTTGAGCGATGAAATATTTATTCAAGCAGGTAAGCAAGTAGTATATAATTATTTTGATCAAAATAGAATTTCTACTTCTTTTAGATACAGATTCAATGAGGGGAATACACTTGAGTTTTGCTATATAAATCTGTTTCAGCAATTACCAACAGGTAATAATTTTCGTAATTTAAATATTCTTCGGTTGAGTTATTTTCAAAATTTGGATCTTAGAAAAGCAAGAAAGGGATAAGTCTACTTGTTATAAATAGCTATATTGATATTTCAGCAAGCTGCTTATTTATCTAACCAATTAGAAAGGTGTTGAGAAATAATACTTGTCTCTACCATAAAACCATCATGACCATAATTAGAATCAATCACTACCAGATTTGCATTCGGAAGATGGCGATTTAAAAATTGTTGTTCAGCAATTGGACAAAGGATGTCACTGTTGATGCCGATAAGAAGAGTTTTTTGAATGATATCTTTTAAAATTAATGCTTTATTTCCACCTCTACCTCTTCCAATATGGTGACTATCCATACTCTTAGTGAGCAACCAATAGCTCATGGCGTTAAAGCGTTGCACTAATTTACCTCCTTGGTATTGAATATAAGAAGAGGCTTTAAATTGATCTATTTTTTCTGAATCTGGATCGGTTTGTTGCGCTACCATAATTTGGTAATTACGATAGGTTAGCATACCAATGGCTCTTGCTGCTTTTAATCCATTGGCTCCTGCCTCTGCGGAAGGCGACTGCCAACTTTGATCGGCTTCAATTGCCAAACGCTGGGCGGTGTGTATCGCAATACCCCAAGCACTTTCTGTAGCAGAGGTAGCTAATAAAAAAACTTGTCCTATTCTATCATTTTCCATGATACACCATTCCATAGCTTGGTAACCACCCATACTACCTCCCATTAATAAAAATATCTTTTCAATTCCAAGGTGCTCACGTAAAAGGATATGCGCTTTCACCATATCGCGAATGGTAACTAAGGGAAAGCTACTGAAATAGGGGG
>Ga0222712_10005077_pt1 | contig 13479 bp, 23 predicted proteins | sample C33_657DmetaG_FD_165043 | JGI IMG/M metagenome (GOLD analysis project Ga0222712, IMG submission 165043) | Estuarine water microbial communities from San Francisco Bay, California, United States - C33_657D | ecosystem: Environmental > Aquatic > Marine > Unclassified | place: USA: California...
TAGCGAAGGACTTGCGTAGCCCTAAGTATCGTATGCGTGTGATTGATGACAAGCGTAAGAAAGAACCTAAGTACAAGGAACAGTATGTATATTGATGGTATGGGTCCACGACAATCGATGGCTGTTGAAATTTTAGATACAGTTCGATTTGGCGGTCTTGATAAGATCAAAGGTGCTAATGGTTATGCCAAGAAAAAACTTGACAACGGTGATGCTTATGTGATACCATTTGGACTCAGTAAAAATATTTTTGGTGCTGTGGTAATTTCTGCTCCAAAAAGGCTATATATTACATACAGGTTGAATAGTAAAGATAAGACTGTGCGAATGACTAACGCATGGGAAGTGAAACGATTCTTGGTGAAAGAATTCATCCAGAAGATGTAAAGAACGTTTCGGGTTAGTCTCCGAATACTGTGACCCACAGGATGAGAAGTAGTGTGACACGCTACGGGTGGTAGTCTTTAAACCGAAAGGCCGCTGGCAATGCGAGAACGGAATCTGTCGGGAAGCGGGTGGAAGGAACGTGTGATGGGTATGATAGCGTCATATCTTGATGTTCTATAATTACCGCCGAGATTCGCAGAGCATTTTATGAATTGAGAAAAGGTTTGATAATGAATAGTGTTGAAAAAGAAGTTTTACTAATTGCACAAGAAGAATGTGCCGAAGTGACACAGGCAATCAGTAAGGTTTTTAGGTTTGGTTTAGATGGTGAACACAATGGTGCATCTAACCGAGATAGATTGACAGAAGAAGTTGGTGATTTATTTTGTATGATTCAATTGATGATTGAAACAGGTATCATTAACATTGATGAAGTAGATAGAGCATCCGCAAACAAGAAAGCAAAACTCCAGAAATGGTCTAATATTTTTAACGAAGAAACAGTAAACTAAAATGAATTTAATATCGAAACTCTCAACAAGAAATTATATGCCGATTACGTGGCAGAGTATTTCTCGCTTTGAGAAATCCGATTGCCATTCACCACTAGTGGGGGCTTGTTATACCTGAGGACCAAAAAAGTCCATAGAGAATACAAAGACAAGCCCCCTAGAGACAGAAAACTCTAGGGGGTTTTTCTTTGTGTATATCATCGAATATATCACAAATCGTTCTTTAACAATTTGCATCCATATTTTTTATGTTGGGGGTTAGTGTAGTGGTAGCACACCAGACTTTGACTCTGTTAGTACAAGTTCGATTCTTGTACCCCCTGCCAAATGGTGACATAGCACAGCGGTAGTGCAGTTCCTTCATACGGAACAGGTCGTTGGCTCGAATCCAACTGTCACCACCAATTTGGGGGTATAACTCAACGGCTAGAGTAGCTGGCTTTTAACCAGTAAATCCGAGTTCGATTCTCGGTGCCCCTACCATATAAAAACACTCTAAACTGGACGCAGGTTCTGTGAAGTACGCCCTTGGATTGATCCCCAAGAAAGTATGGAGAATGAGAGTGTTTCTATATGGTTATGCAGTTGTTAGTGTAAAGGTTAACACCACGGATTGTGATTCCGTTAATATGGGTTCGATTCCCATACTTCTGCCCAAAGAATATTGCCTTGTTAACTCAGCGGTAGAGTGTCTCCCTTACAAGGAGAAGGTCGGCAGTTCGATCCTGTCACAAGGTACCAGATATTCCCGGATAGTTAAATGGTATAACGTAGGCTTGATAAGCCTTTATCGCAAGTTCGATTCTTGCTCTGGGAACCAAATGCCCTCTTACTCCAATTGGTAGAGAGAGCGGTCTTAGAAGCCGTAAAGTCTCAGTTCGAATCTGAGAGAGGGCACCAAATGTTTTTTATGCGCCTTTAGTAAAATGAATATTACACAACGCTACGAACGTTGAAGTGGGAGTTTGATTCTCTCAGGGCGCACCAATGGGACTTTAGCTGATGTGGTCATAGCGGTCGCCTGAAGAGCGATGGAAAGTGGTTCGATTCCACTAGGTCCTACCAAGATATGGAAGATAATGCAGGTGGGATGGTCCGCCGACTAGCCTTGAAAACTAGGTTCTCAGAAATGGGATGGGGTTCGACTCCTCTGTCTTCCGCCAATATATAGAGAGTTGCCTGAGTGGTTAAAGGAGCAGTTTGCTAAACTGTCATTGCGAAAGCGGTGCATGAGTTCGAATCTCATACTCTCTGCCAGTGTTAAAAAACAACAGTTACCAAAAATTGTTGTTGACAAAAAATGTGTAGAGTGTTATACTCTATTCATAGATTAAAAAAGTAAGCACGATTCGTCTATCGGTTAGGACTCAGGGTTTTCATCCCTGCAAGAGGAGTTCGATTCTCCTATCGTGTACCATTTGTTTTGCTGACGTAAGCCATGGGGTAAACGTCAACCCTGAGTAACTATGTATATAAACGGTACGTCCAGCTGGCAATTCCGTTGAGCATAGCAAATAGTGCGTCAGCAAAACAAATGGTAGAATCCCGTTACTATTTTCGTTAAAATAGCGTTTGATTAGCGATAGAGATCCGGTGGCAGAAAACCGTTAGCGTGAGGATTAAAAATACCCTCGCAGGCTCTGATAGGCAGAATCTCAACTGCACACAGACTTTGAATAAATGAGATGGACAGAGTAACTGCTCAATTAAGGGCTTGTGTGGAAACAAGTAGCTTATCCCAATTTGGAGATGCCGCCGTAATGGTATGGCAGGAGACTGTAAATCTTCCGACTTCGGTCACAACAGGTTCGATCCCTGTCATCTCCACCATTTTTTTGTTGTGGCGAATTCATTGGCTATAGTGTGTAAGCGGCAAGGTTATCCTTTCTCAACCGCCGAAACTATCTGGAGATTGCGACCAGACGCCACAACAAAGAAATGGTCTTAAAGTGTTCATGGACGCACGATGGCTTGTCACGCCATAAGAGTGGGGATCGTTACCCCCTAAGACCGCCAAGTTTTTATGTGCGTGTGTAGCTGAACGGTTAGGCACGGGATTGCAAATCCCTTTTATGCAGGTTCGAATCCTGTCACGCACTCCAGCATATATATTATAGCGGGTTACGTCAGAGGTCAGACTATCAGGCTCATAACCTGGGAGACGGAGGTTCGAATCCTTCACCCGCAACCAATTTTATTCCGAGAAACCCGAGCAAGGTGCATGGGCGTGACTGTTAATCACTGGTTAGAAGAGTTCGATCCTCTTACTCGGAGCCAATCACAAAGAAACATATGAAAAAAATATTCTTAGCATTATTGCTGTTTACTTGTTTGAGTGCAAGTGCAATCACAGTATACACATACAATATCACAAAACAGTATTCAATCGTTGATGCTAAGATTGATAAAGTAAGACCGATTGCAAGCATTACAAAATTGATGACTGCAATTGTAGTTGTCGAAAGTGGATTGCCACTAGATGAACGAGTACCATACAAGGGAATGTTCTATTCACATAAGAAGTTTACTAGAGAAGAATTATTGAATTTGATGCTAGTGAAAAGTGACAATAGAGCGGCAGAAGCATTAGCAGAAAGCATGGGCGGTAAACTATGGACAGTTTATCAAATGAATAAACGTGCCATTGCCCTTGAAATGTACGATTCAAATTTTGATGACACATCCGGTTTGAGTGCAAAGAATACAAGTACCGCAAAAGACTTAGTAACTATGTTGACACATGCTTATACATATGATAAGATACGTGATATAAGTGCATTGAGTAGATATGATTTAACTGTAGTAGATAAGAAGAATAAAGAGAAGCAAGTTCACGTTAGTAACACTAATGTGAAGTTGATGAGTAAGTTTGATATCATTGAAGTTTCAAAGACTGGCACCACAAATGCGGCAGGTAAATGCCTTGTGATGTTAGTTCATAAGAATGGACAACAATATGCAATAGTTATTCTCGGAGGCACCACAAGAGCCGATGTAGATAACTTAGCAAAGAATATAATGGAAAGAATAATTTAAATTTAGCCGGATTAGCACAGCGGTAGTGCAATCGCCTTGTAAGCGATAGGTCATCTGTTCGAACCAGATATCCGGCACCAAACCTCGGTTTACACTTTGACGTAATCAAAAGTGGGTGATTAGCAAACCATAGATGCTACGGTGCATTGGATCAACCGCAAGGCTCTGTTGGGAGCGACTTGAAAAATCACAAAGGCAGACTTCTACTGTCTAAATGGAAATGAAGCGGACAGGGTAACAACTCAGTCTAGGGCTTATGAGGATAAGTAGCTAGACACCGAATATATAAATATCCGAGTGTAGCGCAGTCTGGTAGCGCATCTGGTTTGGGACCAGAGGGTCGCAGGTTCGAATCCTGCTACTCGGACCAAATTAAAAAATGGGGGATTGGCGTAATTGGGAACGCAATTGCTTTGCAAGCAATAGTCAAGAGTTCGAATCTCTTATTCTCCACCATATAAAAATGAAAAATAAAAAATGTTATATCTAATAAAATCTTTTACTGATAGTGTAATGAATATGTTAAGTGAGGACCCTGTGCGTCCTCATATTCCACATGTTGATAGAGTTGGCGACAACAAAGATATCTTTGTGTTGCGTGATGAAAATGAACAAGTGAAAGCAATTACATGTGTAAGTTATCAAACAGAAATTCCAACAAAAGAAACAGAGTTGTTTCAAGTATCATCTGAGCCTGTTGTTGCAATTTTTTATACCATTTGGAGTTATGCTCCAGGTGCCGGTCGTACATTAATTTTTGATGCGGTTAAACACATTAAAGAAAACAAACCAGAAATCCAAAGATACATCACACTAAGTCCCAAGACTGAAATGGCTAAACGTTTTCATATGCGTAATGGTGCAGTTGTTTTCAGAGAGAATGACGATACAGTTAACTACGAATATCATAGGGTGATTTTATGAGTGATGGCGGAAAAGGAAGCGCACCACGTCCATTTAGCGTGAGCCAAGAAGAATACGCAAATCGATTTGATGCTATCTTTAAAAAGAATATCAAAGCGGCTGAAGAGATTCATTCCGACAAAGGATATGAATTGGGCACTGAAGAAGCATATGAAGAGTTTGCTAAGAAGCGCCAAGAAGCCGCATTAGATGAAATGGTTCGTATCAGCCAAGAGATGGGTTTGTATGATGCTGAGTTCGAAGAAATTCACAAATACAACGAAGAAACTAAAGAAGTTAAGTTCAGGCAATTAAACAAATAAAATGTCTCGCTGGTGTAATGGCAGCATAACGGTCTCCAAAACCGTTGGTCGGGGTTCGAGTCCCTGGCGGGATGCCAAAAATGCGGGTGAAGTGTTTACGGTTACACGTTAGTCTTCCAAACTAAAATAGACGAGTTCGAATCTCGCCTCCCGCTCCACTTGACAAGGCAATCAATATAGACTATACTACATGTATAGAAATTAATTCTGGCGTTAGTATAATGGATAATACAGTAGCCTTCTAAGCTATCAATAGAGGTTCGATTCCTCTACGCCGGACCATTTATTGTTAGTATGAATAAAAAACCAAATTCTGCGAAAGGTGTAAACAGTTACGATTCTACAACGACAGGAACATTGATTCCTTTCTTCAATAGAAACGTATCAGAGTACCCAACAGAAGCTGGTGGCATTAAGTTTGATTTAGTTCCTGTAACTAAACAAAAAGACTTGATGATTAATCATGCAAGGATGTATGCACAACAAGAGTATGATAGAATCATGCAACTTGTTGAAGTATTAGAAAAGCAAGCACAAGACATTAGACGTAGATTAGAAATTACAGATGCGGTTCATGCCGCAGAGTATCAGTTTCAAATTGTCATGGGTAATTGCTATTGGTTAGTTTGGGATACACGTAAAGAAAAGACTTTGCTAGTACTCACTGGTCCAACTGAATGGTCAACGGGTAAACCTATTGATTACGAATACGTAGCACAAGTGAAGTACATGGGTGACCATACGTGGATGGAAATAGTTGAATGAATGCGAGTATGGAGAAATTGGTAAACTCAGGAGACTTAAAATCTCCCGCCTCGGCTTGACGGTTCGAGTCCGTCTACTCGTACCATATATAATCATATGAAAAAAATCATAGTTAATGGAACATTCGATATAGTTCACTTGGGTCATTTGCGTCTATTGCAATACGCAAAGTCTATTCCCAATTCATATGTTTACGTGCTTATAGATAGTGATAGACGAATCAAACAGTTGAAAGGCGATGAAAGACCAATCAATAGTGAGTATGAACGTTCGACACTACTGTACGAATTAAAATCCGTGGATAGAGTTGATGTATTTGATACCGATAAAGAATTAGAAAACTTGATTCGTGAATATGAACCAGATATAATGATTAAAGGTAGCGACTATAAAGATAAACATATCATAGGCGCACAGTTTTGTAAAGAGATTAGATTTTATGACAGACTTGAGAAATACTCGACAACAAAAAAGATTCAACGTATTGTTGATGGGCGATGAATGTATTGATGTATATCAGTATGGAAATGTTAATCGTATAAGTCCAGAAGCACCAGTTCCAGTTTTTGTTCCATCATATTCAGAAGAACGTCCTGGTATGGCAGGTAACGTGCAAGAAAATCTTCTTGCATTGGGAATCGAAGTGTCGTACTTCTACGGCAGTAAATCCAAAAAAACACGAATCGTAGACTTAAAGTCAAAACAACATCTGTTACGTATTGACCAAGATGACATTGCAAAAACACCAATCTACATTTCAAAATCAATCACAAACAAAAAATATGATGCGATTGTCGTTAGTGACTACAACAAAGGAAGTCTTACATACGAAACAATCGAACAGTTGATCGCTTTGGCAAAAGAACAAAACTGCCCAATATTCATCGACACAAAGAAACAAGACATTCAAAGATTCGAAGGAGCATTCATTAAGATCAATGAACACGAAAGAAACTTGTTGACTTCATTGTGTAATCCCGAAAACTTGATTGTGACGATGGGTGGTAAAGGTGTATATCATGCTGGCGTCACCTACCATGTGCCTGAAGTTGGTGTTATTGATGTGTGTGGTGCTGGAGATACATTCTTAGCAAGTCTGTGCTATAGTTATCTAAGATCACATAAGATGGATGTTGCAATTGATTTTGCAATTCGTGCAAGTGCAATTACAGTTAAACAAGTTGGTGTGTATGCACCTACATTGGTGGAGATTTTATGCGACTAGAAGGATTTGTTGAAAAGGGTTGGGGTCACGAATTAATTTGGGCTACTAACGATAAGTACTGTGGTAAACTTCTGAAGTTCAACAAAGGTGCGAAGTTCAGTATGCACTTTCACGCACACAAAGACGAATCGTGGTATGTCTTGAATGGCAAGTTTGAAGTTAAGTATATTCAGACTAGAGATGCCAGTATGCGTAATACGATTTTAAATGAGGGTGATGTTTGGCGCAATGAACCGCTAGAACCACACCAAGTGATTTGTTTAGAAGAAGGCACAATTATTGAAGTGTCTACTCCAGATTCTGTTGAAGACAATTATAGAGTTCTTCCAGGAGATTCTCAGAAATGAAAATTCTTCTAACTGGTCACAAAGGATTTATCGGTAGCCATATGCTCACTGCGCTAGAGAATGCGGGACATTCTGTCGATACGTATGAATGGGGTGACAATCAATTACCAAGTGTTATGGAACAAGATTGGGTTATTCATATTGGTGGAATTAGCGCAACAACAGAAAAAGACATTGAAAAAGTCTTAACACGAAATTTAGATTTCAGCATTCAATTGTACGATGCATGTAAGATGTACGGTGTTAATTTGCAATATTCAAGTTCTGCAAGTGTGTATGGATTGAATCGTGAGTTTACCGAAGAGTCTCCGCTAGACCCAAGAACGCCATATGCGTGGTCGAAGTACTTATTTGAACGCCATGTGCGTAAACATTCATCAGGATCAATTGTGCAAGGCTTTAGATATTTTAATGTCTATGGTTCTGGTGAAGGTCATAAAGGTGGGCAAGCAAGTCCACAAACCCAATTTACAAAACAAGCAAAAGAGACTGGCAAGATTAAAGTCTTCCACAATAGCGACAAATATCACAGAGATTTCATTCCAGTTGAAAGTGTGATACAATATCATTTGAAGTTCTTAGAGTGTAAAGCGTCTGGTGTTTTTAACATCGGAACAGGTGAGACAAAAAGTTTTTTAGATGTTGCATCTGATATTGCATCAAAGCATAATGCCGAGATTGTAGAAATTCCAATGCCAGACAATTTGAAGAACAGTTATCAAGAATACACATGTGCAGACATGAGTAGAGTAAATGGGCTGATAGCTTAACGGTTAAAGCAGAGGACTCATAATCCTTTGAGTGTGGGTTCGATTCCCTCTCAGCCTACCATTTTTTATTAAGGAGTATATCGTGCGTAAGTTAGATTTGGATGAGGTGAGGCAATTCATAGAAGAACAAACACCAGAGACTAAAATCTATATTGGTTGTGATTCTGAGAGATTTAACATAGGTGGATTGTGGTACGCAGATTATATTCTTGCTATCGTAATTCACATCAACGGAAACAATGGATGCAAATTGTTTGGTGAAGTACAGCGTGAACGTGACTTTGACCAAAAAATTAATCGTCCAAGATATCGTCTGATGAACGAAGTGTATAAACTTTCTGAGTTGTATATCAAACTTGCAGATGTACTTGAAGGTCGTGATGTAGAAGTGCATTTGGATATTAATCCGAATGAGTTGCATGGTAGTTCTTGTGTTATTAATGAAGCAATTGGCTACATCAAAGGAACATGTAATGTTGTTCCGATGGTTAAACCAAATGCGTTTGCGGCATCATATGCGGCAGATAGATTGAAAGGATTGAAAGTTGCGTAAACTATTTGTTATGACTTTGCTTTGTGTGAGTAGTTTTGCACATGCTGAACGTGTATCGGGTACTGGTGAATATTCATTCGGTCCTGATACTGCTGAAAATATTGCATGTAGACTTGCTGAAGAAAAAGCAAAGCAAAATGCAATTGCAAATTTCGTAGGTGAAATGATTGAAGCCGCAACGAATGAGAATTGTAAAGACGAAAAGTGTACGACACTATCTACGCTATACACCGAAATAAGCGGTGAGATTAAAACGATCTATAAAAGAGACAAGCAAGTATATCCAAGTAGAGACAGACAAGTTTGCGAAGTGGACATTGATGTTGAAGTTGAGAAGATTACAAATTCTATAAAGTTTCATGTTAGTGGCAAGAATCATTTAAAGGCTGGCGAACGATTTGTGTTTAATGCAGTATCTGGTGTTGCAGGTACCGTTGGAGTTTTTAATCTAGTTGACAAAGAGTATCAAATGGTCTATACTGACAGAGTATTAGATATCAATAAACAGGTTCAAATACCTTCATCGAAATACAAGTTACAAGCTGAATTGCCACTCGGTAAGAATCACTCAAATGAATTGTTGGTGTTTTTAATTACCGATAAGAATTTGACTTTTAAGAACAAGTACAGTACAATGGAGTTTGAGGCGCTGGTAAAGGACATTCCTTTTAACAGCAGAAAAATTGTCAATCATCATGTGAGTATTGAAAGGTAGTAAATGAAGCATCTTTTTATTATGGTTGTAGTTACAAGTTTAACGGCTTGTGGTACTGTGGGTGGCACCCTTCAAGGTGCTGGACAAGATTTGCATCAAGCAGGTCAATACATTAAAAATGTTGGGAAATAAATTATGGATAAATTATTCTGTTATATCGTAATGCCCTTGGTGATTTCACTAAGCGCATGTAGCACCATTAAAGATGGTCCGAGTGTTAGTGAAACGAAAATGTTTAGCAATGAAGTTGACTACCCTAAGTGGTATGCCGATGCACCAAAGAAAGACGATTCTGCTATCTACGGTGTTGGTACTGAATACTCAAACGATTTTCAATTCTCTGTAGACAAAGCAATGTTGTCTGCTAAACGTGAACTCGCATCCAACTATTCATCATATACTAGTGCAATGATGAAAGACTTTGCAGTTGAATCTGGTGTGCTTGGTAAAGGTGTCGCTAATGCTGACATTGAACGTACTACACGATTGATTGTTGCTAAAGTGAATCTAGTTGGTGTACAACGTCAAAACTTTATGGTTGTACGAGAAGGTAGTGGTTTTCGCACATTCGTTAGACTGCGTTTCTCTGCTGACGAATCAAACAAGATTATGCTTGCAGAAGTACAACGTAATGCCGCACTCTACGCACAACTACGTGCATCTAAATCTTTCCGTGAGTTAGACAAACAAACAGATAAAATTGAAGCGCAAAAAATTAATGAATTGAATGCGATGAAGGTGGACTAATTATGAAAGTTATTAAATCTGAATGGCATCAAGTCGAAAGACGCTATGCCGCTGAAATTGATGCAGAAGTTTTGAGTGCAATCTATCCAGACTACGAAGAAGAAGATATTGAAGCATTACTTCAAAGTCTTGAAAGTGGTGAAGCATCTATCGATGACGTTATCAATGATTCTTGGGATAGCAATGTTGATATTGATTGGGACTGGTTAGATGAAGACGACTGGTGGACTGACCGCAAAGGTGGGTACGAAGTTACATACGAGGTTGAAAGTGAATAAAGTTATTCGTGATGGAAAAGTTGCAGTACTAGTATCTCCAGGATTTGGTGCTGGTTGGTCGACATGGGCATTTCGTGGCGAAGAAGATATTCGTGACTTTATGCTATTTGATCCAACACTAGTCACTATGGTTGAACGTGGAGAATCAGCAGAAGCGATTGAATCATATGTTACTGCCATTCATCCACATACATACTGTGGTGGTGCTGACGGTTTGACAATCTTCTGGTTGCCAGTTGGTACAGCTTTTCGTATTCACGAATATGATGGTAGTGAATCTGTAGAGATTCGTGATGAGATGAATTGGACTATAGCATGATGAACTTTATATGCGGATGTGCATTTGGTATTTTTGTTGCAACTGTTGGTACGTCAGGTGTTGCAAAACTAATCGACAATGCAGTCAATAATTTTCAAGGCACAATTAAAGAATCTGTGCGTGAGCAACCACGACAGCAACAACAAATCAAACTGGAGTCAATATGAAACATTGGAACGAATTAACCGAACTAGAAACTGCAATCATTCGAGTTGGAGAATTTAAAAATCTCTTCAAACTTCTTGTTGCTGGCACAGAAAACTATGTGGACATTAAAGTATTGCAATCTGCAATCTATACACTAGAAGGTATGATTGATGATATTGATTCTACATTGTACGAAAAATTTCAAACCGTTTGGGATTGTGTGAAAGATGAATTGCCTATCGTACTAACTGAAACAGAAAATGATTATAAATTTGAAAATGGACAATCATTTGACAATATGTTCAGTAATATCACAGTAACTGGTTCTGAGAACCAAGGTACTACATGCACAGTTACTAGCACCGAAGAGGATGAAGCATTTAAGGAACTAGAAAAAGCAATCAAAAATTGGCATAAACAAGCCCCCTAACCAGGCTTTTGGGCGTCTTTCCGCCCTAGACTGTACATCTACCCCTCCGAGACTAGAAAAACCGCCCAAAAGGCGGTTTTTTTCGTTGTTTTTCTGCAACATTTCTGAAAATAGTTGTTGACATATACCCCAATGAGAGTACAATAGACTTTGTTGATTGAGAAAACAAGGAAATTTTTATGAAACTGCTCTCTACTGGAAACCCCAAGGTTCTTAAAGGAATGTCACAAGGTTACAATACTTACATCCTGCACCTTGCGCCAGCTAACTTGAGTGGTTACGAAACTTGCGCCAAGCGTACCGCTGGCTGTACTGCCGCTTGTTTGAACCTCGCTGGTCGTGGTGGTATGTTCAAGCGTGGCGAAACCACTAACGTTATTCAAGAGGCACGTATTCGCAAAACAAAAATGTTTTTCGAAGACCGCATTACATTTATGACTTTGCTTGTCAAGGATATTGAATTGGCTATCAAGCAAAGCCAGCGTATGAACCTGATTCCTGTTTTCCGTTTGAATGGTACTTCCGACCTTGCGTTTGAAAAGTATGAGGTTGTACGTAACGGACAATTGTTCCGTAACATTTTCACCGCTTTTCCTGAAGTCCAATTCTATGACTACACCAAGATTCTTGGACGTAAAATTGTTGATATCGCTAACTACCACCTGACATTTTCTGCCGCTGACGGCAATGATGCCGATGTTGCAAAGGCTATCACCCAAGGCTACAATGTTGCTACCGTGTTCGGTATCAAGAAAACTTTGCCAATGCCAGAGACTTATATGGGTATGCCAGTTTTCAATGGCGATGAATCCGATTTGCGTTTCCTTGACCCTAAAGGTGTTGTGGTTGGTTTGTATGCAAAAGGCAAAGCTAAAAAAGACACCACTGGTTTTGTGAAATATCCTACTATTATGTTGATGGCCGCTTAAAATGAAATCTAAAATCTTTATCACTTATCCCGATAATTACAAATATTTTAAAAGCAAATTGCCTACGGGACAAAAAGGATATTGTGAAATTATGCGGAACGTTACTGTAGAACCAGACCCGAATAATGTTTATGATAATTGGGGTACTATTGAAGCCTACGGACAAAAACTTTTTGTTCACGCATACGATTATGATGGTGAAGAGAAATTATGGCAAATTTCTGGTGTTGCAAGAAAACAACAATAATGAAAATAGTTGTTGACTTACTTTCCCATTGTGCTATACTAGAATTTGTTCAGTTGATTGGAGATTAAAATGGAAGTTTATATCGTTAAGAGTTTCGGTCCTGAGAATGGTTGGGTCAATTTGAAGGCATTTGATAATAATGATGCCGCTGTGTATTTTGCTAATATCATTGAAAAGCAAATACCTGATGGTGCTGAAGATGAATTTGTTGAAATTGAAGTACTTAATGTTAGGAGTTGGAATTAATGCGTGGTTCTATTCGAATGCTTGTTGGTTTTCTAATTGTCTTTGGTGCCGTTGGCAGTATCGAAATCGATCCCAATGCCAATCTAATGCTTGAAATGATTCTTGCTGGCGCTGGTCTGGCACTTATGTTTTCTGGTGTAAACGCAATGAAAGAAAATTCATAATGAGCGATATTGAAATTGAAATTAATGAACTGCTGGATACTACAGTTATGCTTTGTGAAGACATTGCGGCGCAAGTTGGTTGTCCAGTTGAATGGGTTGAAGTAATAGTTGAGAAGCGTTGGAACGACACATTGTTTTCCGATGCTGATTTTATGAATGGTTATGATATGGCAAAGGAGAATATGTAATGGGTACTCGGTGTTTAACTTTTGTTTATGATTCTAGTGGTCTCGATGGTGAATCTGAACCAATCATGTGTATATATCGACAATTTGATGGATATCCTTCAGGGCATGGGCATGAACTGGCTCAGTTTTTAAATTCTAAAACCATTGTCAATGGCTATGGTGAACAGAATTCAATGGAAGCAAATGGCATGAGTTGCCTTGCCGCACAATTAGTTGTTCAATTGAAACACGGTGTTGGTGGAATTTAT
>Ga0222712_10005078_pt1 | contig 13478 bp, 15 predicted proteins | sample C33_657DmetaG_FD_165043 | JGI IMG/M metagenome (GOLD analysis project Ga0222712, IMG submission 165043) | Estuarine water microbial communities from San Francisco Bay, California, United States - C33_657D | ecosystem: Environmental > Aquatic > Marine > Unclassified | place: USA: California...
GCATTATCAAATTGTGAACTAAATTGTAAATTATACAATCCAGTATTATCTACTTTAATTCTACTACCACTAACAATGCTAATTCCGTTTTGATATTGTGTTTGATTAAATTTCATCGCTTGAACGGAATTTATACTTCCACTTTGTATTGTAGTATCAATCCATTGTCCATAATTAAATAGTTTATTACCTGCTCTATAAAATGCAGAACCACTTGCTATGTTTATATTCCCATTTATATCCAATGAACCCGTAATAGTTTGTGAACCACTTGTAAACATTGAACCTGTCATTGTAATTGTGTGGTTGTGGAAATTAGTTGAACCACTTACATCTATATTACCATATAGGTAAGTATTACCTAATAATGTATTGTTTCCAATTTGAGTAGTTGAACCACTTACTAAAAATGAACCAGTGATTGTTGAATTTCCAATAGTATTCAATGAACCGGTAATTCTAACTGAACCGGTAAATGTGTGAGTATCACCTGCATCTAATCCAAAATTAGTAGATGCCGTATAATGATTTACCGATGATGTTGTTACTATGAATTGATTTGCATGAATATCACCATTTATAGTAATATCTCCTGTAAATGTGTTTGAACCAGTTGTTGCGAATATACCTGCTGATAAATAACCTAATCTACCATCTTCTTGCTTTGTCAGAATATGGTCAGTAGCATCTAAACCATAATTATTTAATGTTTTTGCTTTTTGGAAATTATTGTATTGTGATTCAGGATATGCCATTTAGTGTAAATTTATTTACTATAAGTATCAAACTAATACATTAGAAACCAAAAAAGGGAAAGTATTTCTACTTGCCCTTTTAATAAATGTTTTTAGTTTTATTATACTAATCTAACTTTTACTGCACCTTGTGAATGATATAAACTCCCAACAGGAACTCCTGCCGCAGATGCAGATGCATCGTTCCATGCAGCAGCTGCCGAACCTGTTACATATACGAATCCAGTATTTGCCATTTTAGTTGCAATACTACCACTCAATGATACTCTTGCCGCATTTGATGCCGAAATATCAGTATCAGTTGCCAATCCTGCACCATCCATTGTTGTTTGTAATTGTGATGCTGATACAAATGCTAAATTTCCATTTGCATCTTTTGCTAAAATTACAGTTCCTGCAACAGTTTCTGCATTTGGATAATTAGGTCCTTTACCTGTAACGGTATATTGTGGTTCTGGGTATGCCATTTTGTTTTTTGTTTTTTGGTTATTAAATAATTACACATATAAATATAAAAAAAAGAGGGAACATTACTGCTCCCTCTAATTTTTATTCAAAAACTCTAAATATTAAAGAGTTTCTAAACCGTCTACTAAAATCTTACCATAGAATTCTGGTCTAACGATTTTCTTAGCGTAACGAGTCATAACACCTCTACGCGGAGTAAAGTTAGTTGGGTCGTACACTAATGGAGTCATAATCAACGGTACATATGGAGCGTAAACCGCACCTGTCTCGAAGAAGTTAGAACCTTTGAAACCTAATAAGATAACATTCTCAGTCATGTAAGGGTTTTTGTAAACATCGTATCTGTTAGAGATTTGTCCGATGTTAGTTACACCTGCTGCGAAAGTTAAAGCATCTTTACCAGGGTTTGCAGAGAATCCGTTCATAGATTCTAAGATTGTAGCCACATTAGGAGAAACAACAACGAAGTTTGCTCCACCTCTCATAGTCAATTGGTGAATCTTGTTAGAGATTTTCTGTAATTTGATTCCCAAAGTCTGGAACCAAGTGTTCTTTTGGTATGCAGAAGCTGCTGCTGCATCCGAATCGATTGAGAAGCCGTTTCCGTTCCACTCATATCCAACTCTTGCTGACCAATATTCAGAAGAGAATGCGTTTTGCTGCAACATCTCTAAGATTTCTAAGTCAATCTCTAATGAGATATACTCAGATAACATTTGAGTTAATTCAGCTTCTGCATCTACTGAGTGGTATGCATTTAAGTCTTGTGCTAATTCAGGAGTCCAGATTGCTTTTAACTTACGAGTCTTAGCAACGATTGGCTCTGATTTCAATTCTAATTCGATTTCTGGAATCGCTAAATCGTTTCCTCTATCTTCGAAATCTCCACGAGATACGTCAGTTGGTTGTACATGGTAGTATAAAGTTCCACCGTTTCCACCTGCTGAACCAGTACCAGTTACAGTTGCAACAAATTCAATGTTGTTACCGTTCTTAGTAGTGTATTGAGGGTAGAAAGTAGATGAACCTGACAATAATGCCAATTCAAATGCTCTAATTCCTTGTTGGTCAGCATCTGCTGGTAATGCAATAGTTACTTTCTTCAAAGTGTTTGCTGCGTATGAAGCAGAAACAGTAGCATCAGATAAGTTCCAATCAATATCAGCTAATGAAGCAGATGCAACAGTTGCAGTTGAAGCAGAAGTTGAGTTGTTGATTGTGTATCCGAAACGACCAGCTCCGTATAAACCACCAGTAGTAGCTTGTGTAGAACCTAATTTGTTACCTGCCGGAGATTGAGAATCTTTACCGAAAGTACCACCATCACCGAATAAAGATGAACCTGTGAAGTTTGGATTTCCAGCTGGGTTTGAACCATATTTGAAATCCATATAGAAAATAAGACCTGATGGTAAGTTCATTGGTTGAACCGAAACGAATTCTTTCGCTGCGATAGAACCGAAGATACGACGTACCAAAGGTAAAGCAACACCTGCCCATTCTTCCGAACCTGCTGATGTACCCGTACGAGTTGCCTCGTCTAACAATTGCTTAGCTTGGTTTTCTAACATTACTGCCATACCATGCTTAGTTGTCTCAGAACCTGCGTTCTCTAACAATCCTGTTTTTTCCCATTTTGCTTTCAAACCACGAGTTTGTTCAAGCATTACTGATTGAGGGTTAGCACCACTCATTAATTTTTTTAAGTCCATTTTATGAATCTTTGTTTTTTTGTTAATTAATTATTTAATAATACCCGCTAATTTCTTAAATCTGTCTGAGAAATCTGCTGATTCAGCAATTACTTGCTTAGCTACTGCTGGCTTTGTAGATTTTGTTACTTTGCTAGCAATTCCTTCTGAGATTGATTTTTTAGTAGATTTGTTAGATGTTGAATATTTGAAATTCTCTGCTAATGTAGAGTAAACCAATTTCACTTCTCTAACTGAATTTGTTCTATCCAAAGTTTCGATAACTTTAACTTTCTGTTCGTTAGTCATGTTATGAGCTCTGAATAATTTGTTTGCAAATAATAACTTTGCGTTTAATAAGTTCACCTCATTGATAGTTTTTTGAAGAGATTTGATTGTTCTGTATGCTTCGTTTAATTCAGCAACAGTTGCATCATCTTTCTTTTCTTCTTCACCACCAACTAAATCAGCTTCCATTTCTCTCAAAATTTCTTCTAAATCAATAGTTTCCTTATCATCTTCTTCTGCTTGCTCAACCTTTACTAATTTAGGGTCTTCTGCTTTGTCAGTTCCAGCTTGTGAACCATCTGAATATGCATCTTCATACATTTCTTCTTCTTCACCTTCTTCTTCAACTTGCTCTTCATCACCTAATTGAGCTTCTAATTCTCTGATGATAGCTTCTAAATCCATATCATCTTCTGATTCTTCCTCACCTGCTTCTGGTGCATCAGCTGATGCTGCAAATGGGTCTTCTTCTTCTCCGAAAGGATTTTCTTCTTCACCACCGAATGGATTTTCTTCTTCTCCACCTTCACCTTCTAATTCTGCTAATCTAGCTTTCAATTCAGCGATTTCTGCATCTTTTTCGTCTCCGAATGCTGCATCTTCTTCTTCATTGATGTCTGCTACCTTAGTATAGTCAGTTCCAGCTTGCTCTGGTTTACCACTATCCTTTGTTACACCTACTGATAAATCAGTATCTGCATCATAGTTAGGAGTTGCACCAGGAGTTTCAGCGTATCCACCTTCAACTTTTGAACCGATTCCATCTGAATCTAATTCCTCATCCACTTGTTCTGCATCATCTTCCATTTCAGCCTCTTGTCTCATCTTTTGTGATAAGATAGATTGTAAACGTGGAGTAAATGCTTCTTCAAGTGCCAATTTTGCGTTTGCTAATGCAGTTTCTTTTACAGCTTTTGCATCCGCGATTGCTTCTTTTAACAATTTTGAATTTGCCATTTAATTTTTTTGATTTACTTGTGAAGTTATTGAATTCAACTCCAATGATATTATGATGATTGTTCGGTCACGCCTTATAGAGAAGGGTATTCATTAATCAACAATACTATTTAATCCCATATGAGACGGGATATTTTGATAATAAGTATAGTATTTTTTAGAAAACTAAAAAAAAAATCCCAAATTTCTTTGGGATTCTTAATATTTTTTTGTATTTTTATTGATGATTAACCAATTTATATTTAGTTTTATATAATAAAGATACAACAGTATCAATATCATTCTGTATCCAACTATCTTGCAATTTAGGATTTGTTCTTAATTTTGCAACTAAATTGCATAAGGTTTCGAAATATTTAATAATGTTTTTAATATCATTATTTTTATCCAAAGTTCCGATTCCTGAAATTTGAATCAAACCTTCTTTACCTTGGTATGCTTCGACTAAATCATCTACTAATCCACCAATTGCTTCATAATACTCACCTAATGCAACGTGTGCCGAATGTGAGCCAATTCCTTTAACTCCCCAATGAAATGAGTGAGCTTGTGTTCTACTTTGTAATAATAATGATGCTAATTCTTCCATTATTTAATCGTTTTACATTCTTTACATTCTCTCAATCCCAATCTGCTTTTCATAACATCTTCGGATACATCTGCAATTTCAAAATATCTTCCTAAAACATGCCCCATATCTTCATATAGAGATTCTAATCTTTGTTCTTGTGCTTTTGCTTCAATTGCTTCTTTTTCAAATGCAGCTTGTAATTTCTTTAATTCACCCATATTACGTTTAATCGTAACTCTATCGAACCAATCACCACCTTCTCTCAAAGTATATTCTTGTGCCGCATCTGCAATACCACCCAAAGTTTCAGCAACTTGTCTAATATCAGATTTTCTTGCCATTCCTTCTCTATGTTGTCCATAGGTAGAAATGATTTCTAAGAAGTGTCTTTTTAATTCAGTTGGGAGTTGTTGTAACTCGTCTGATTCTTTAAGTAAATCTTTTAAACGTATCATCTTATTTTTTTAATATATCGTTTTTCTTAATTTGCTGGATGTATCGCATCATTTCTTGTTTATCAATTCCCATAGAATCGATTACTTTTGCCAATACAAGCATTTCTTTTTTACGATTAAGGTTCATTCCCTTAATTTGAGATACCATTTTTTCCAAATATCTATCTACTGCTTGTGGTAAAGTTGTATCTAAATCTTCTAATGATTCTTTAACTGCTTTCTTTTCGTTGATAGGTTTGCCAGGTACTAAGTCTACTAATTTCATATTTGTTAGTTTAATTCTATGATAATTTCTCTCATTAAATCTTGTGCTTTGCAGAACTTTCCACATTCTTCTGCAATCTTTGCCCATTGTTTTGATTCGTTCATCGGAGCCATAAATGCTCCATGTGTTGATGGGTTAGATACGAAATCCCAACCTACCAATTCAAAATCTTCCTGAACCATTAAAGTTCCATCGTTTAATTCTTTTACTGAACCTAAACCTCTTGATGAAATACCTAAACGGATATTGTTTTTTAATAATTCTCTTAAAATGTTTCCTGATGGAGTTGAAAGAATTTCTACTACACCACATACATCATCACCTTCCCAATAGATTTCTCTAATGTTGTGTGATACATTCTTTAAGTTAATGATTGGAGAATCTGGATGGTCTAATTCACCTAATGCTCTTCTTTCTTTAATAAGTTGTTCGTATTTCTTACACTCTCTTTCTAAGATTTGCTTTGGGTATCTTCTATGATTTTGGTTAGGAGCACCTGCTCGTTGTAGAACACCTTTAACTAAGTAAGTTCCATTATCTTGCTCTACCATTTTGGCTTCAAACAAGTGAGTTTCTATTAGTAATCCTTTGTTCATTATTTTAATTTTAAACTTCTCTGTGCATTAGTTAAACCATCAATAATTGATTGTAATCCTTTTTTAACACCATCAGTATCTCTATCTTTAACTCTTTTATCTAAAATTTTTGTATTTGCTTTTAGAAAGTTAATGATTGCGTTTTCAGTTGCACCCCAATTAATATCTTCTTCATTTATAGATTCATCTGCTTTTTTACCAGCTCTTAAATCTGCTAAATCTGAACCCTCAATCTCACCATCACCATCCACATCTAATTTCTTTTGTCCCGCAGTTAGTTCTGCTTCTTTTACAGATTCGTTTCTTTTAGAATGAAAATATTTAGCAAGATATTCTAAATTAGAAATTACATCTTTTAACATTTTTTCCTCTTTTGAACCTAAATCTTCATCTCTTAAATATGCCGATAAAACTGCATAAGCACCTTGAACAAATTGGGATGGATTATCACCTCTAACAGTATATCCTTCTTTAACTACTTTATATTCTTTTAATCTACCTTCTGATTTTGCTTTGTATGCCGTATCTACTGCATTAAAGAATTTCTTTTTCTCATCATCAGACATATCTGCAATAGATTTACCATATTTGTCTAACATATGTTTGAAAAGTTGTTGGTAGTCTTGCTCCTCTCTTACAACTTGCTTAACGAATTCTCTTAATTGATTTAATTTCATTGTTATAGAATCTTATATATTATATAAATATGATTATTTCTTCTTTTTAGTTTTAGATTCCTTAACAACTGTATATCCAGTTAAATCTGCTTGCTTCTTTCCTTTCTTCTCCTCACTATCTTTACCACTAAATGCAAATGGAGTATTATAAGGCCCTGCTGCTGCCGATGTATTCATCTCATCAACTTTCAATTCAGCATCCTTATAAATACCACTAATCTTTTGGTCTAATTCTGCTGATAATTCCTTTTTCTTATCGTTTAATTGTTTAAGATGTTGGATATGTTGTTTTTCAGCAGGAGTTCCTTTTGATTGTTTGTATAATTCTAAATGTTTTTGAATTTGGTCTACAACATCACCATATTCTTTATGGATAGTTTTAAGACCTCTTGCCTCTCTAATGATAAATTCTTTTATTTTTTCAGGTAAACCATCATGCTTTGTTGATGCAAAATCCTTAGCATCTTTATCGGACATTGAATCCGCTGCTTTCTCAACTTCCGGAGATGGGTTTTCCATATCACCCTTTTGAGCAGCATGGACCATTCCCATAAATCTTTGTTGTGCTTTTGATTGTGCTGGCATTTCTAATTAGTTTAAGCTAATACATAAACAGAACCACCATTGGTTACTGCTATACTTCTAACGTGGCAAGGGAACGGTTGTCCTGCTGTCAAATGTTCCAATGCAATTGTAGGATGAACCGTACTACCTGTACCAAATCCTTCCAATGTAATTGTACCAGTTACACCACTAACAGGCAATACACCCCAAGCTCTATCTACTAATGCAGATGAACCAGAGTTTACCAATTTTGCGTTAAATGCTCTATAATTTACCATTTTTATTTATTTTAAAGTATTTTTTAACTCACCCAACAATTCATAAGTCATCATCATTGCCGATAAGTGTTCTTCTTTGATTTTTTTAACAGATTTGATTTTCTTTACATTAGCAATTGTTTCTGCCAATTTAATTCTTGTTACCTTATCTGTTAATTTACTACCAACTTCTTTTAGATTTGCAACTAATTTAGTTACCTCGTTACCAACATAATCGTTTAATTTACCTGTGTTGTTGATATTGTTGATATACTCTTTTAACAAAGTTTTCTGTTCTGTTGTTAAATTCTTATACTTTGAATTGAAACTTTCTACTAAGATTTTGTAAGAGATTGCTCTCAAATCTTCATCTTGTTTTCTGTATTCTTCTAAAACTGCATTTTTGATTTTTGCATCTTTGTTTTGAATAGAAGAACTAATTATGTTTTCTGCGATTGTGAAACGAGATGAAACAATATCCGTTGGGTCAAATTGCTCATCTATTGTTGCCACTTCAAATACCTTATAGATAGATGCAAGTGTTTTGTAATTTGAAATTGGAGATTTAATGAACTCATCTATATTATAAGTTTCTTTAATCTCTTTAATAAGATTATACTTTTCTTTTGTAAGTTTTTTCTCGTCTAATCTTTTTCTTGCTTCTAATATCGTATCAATAAACTTTTCAGCTTTTGTTTCGGAATTATATTTCTCATTTATCAAATACTGATATAATTTTAATTCTTTGGATAATTCCTTTTTTGAATTAAAATGTTCTTTTAAAATTGTTTCTGCTACCGATTTATTAGAAGACATAATTTCAGATGTAATTTGTCTTACTAATAATTCAAATATAAATCCAGTATTCTTAAATTTAGAATGTTTAATTTTTTTCATCAATTTTTACAATTTGTCAGATATAAATATATTATTATATTCGTTTATTACTCTTTTGTTAAATCTTCTGTTAAAATAGTTTTTTTATTTCCGTTCATATCCTTAAATATTTCTAAATAAGAATTTTTTCTAGGTTTATATCCAACAGAGTCTTCTTTTTGTTTAAGAGTTTTTATTCCCAATGGGTCTCTACCCTCTGGGTGGTCATCGTGTCCATATCTAACAGGGTCTTTTGGTCTTCCAACTTTACCGTCTTCTTCCAATTCTGCATTTATTCTTTCTATTTCTTCCTCTACATTTGTTGGACCACCCTCAACACCAGTTGGTTTAGCAGGGTCTGTTCCTTGTGTTTCAATTGATGTTAAACGGAACATTTGTTTAGTATCCTCTAACACTTGTAATGTCATTGTATCTTGCTCATCCTTTGCCATCTTCATTACTGCCTCATACATCCATTCTTTGGAGAACATCTTTGTAGTTTGCATTTGTTGGATTAAAGCAACCTTTGAGTTATATAATTCTACTTGCTCTTGCTCATAAATTTTAGATGGGATAGTTAATTCTAATGAGAAATTTGTTAATCTTTCATCCTCTATACCTTGTGCATATAAGTGAACAATTGCAATTTTAGTCAATTCTGAAATGATTACTCTTTGAATTCTCTCAATAGTTTTAGCAAAACGAATATCCATAGCAGCAAGGGTTGCCTTACCGTTTGTATCTTCTTCGTATCCTAAATATGCTTTTGGAATTTTCAATGCTGCCATTAACTTACCTTTTAAGTAGTTAAGGTCATCAATCATATTATATTCTAAACCTTTTAATGTATCGATAGATGTACCATTATCACTACCACGAACTGGCATATAGTAATCTTCAATAAGGTTTTGGATATTGTATTTTAAGTTATACTCACCGGTTTTATCATCAATAAATGGAACTTTCTTTGATGCATTTATAATCTTCTGCATGTAGTTATCCACTTCATTTGGTGGGATATTACCAACATCTACTTTAAAGATTCTTTTTTCAGGTGCTCTCATCACTCTGTGAATCAACATAGCATCCTCCATTAACATCAATTGTTTCCAAACTCTTCTAGCTCCTTCAATCATAGATTTTCCGTAAGGTAAGAAGTTTGAATCGGAATTTAAACGAAAGTGAGCAATTTCATAGTTTTCAAATTCTTTTTTAGGAGAACTTAATGCTCCACCATATGGATTCATATAGGGTGCATAGATAAATTTAACTCTCTGTGGATTTTCTGCATCAAAACCTTCTACTCTACTCATTTCGTAAGTAGATAGTGGTAATACATTTATAATACCCAATTTATCAGCCATTTCTAATTGTAAAAAGAAATCACCGTATTTAACTAAGTTTCTTGTCCAAGGCCAAAGATTAAATTCAACATTTAAAATATCATAGAAAAGATTTTCTAATATTTGTTTGATATTATCATCTTCGTGATGTATCTTTAATACATTACCCATTTCGTTTCTAGCAGTACACTCATCGGCATAAACATCTAATGCAGATGCCAAAACAGGGTCCATATCCATTGAATCGTAATCTCTAAATAGGTCAATACGAACTTGCGCATATGCCATAGAAGATTCAATTTGACCTGAACCGTAATTTGTAACCTTTAATTTCATATAACGGTCAATAAGATTGGTCGTCATATTTTGGTACTCGTCTGTATCAATTACCTTAACTCCATTCGGTGTCTGTCTAACAATTGTGTTAGTTGAAAAGAGTTTCTGTAATCTACTAAATACTGATTTATCTGCCATTTTTAATTTGTAAAGTATCTATAAAGATAATAATTTTTTTTGTAATTTCCAAATATTATTACCACTTTCTGCAAGACCAATATCTTGCCTTATGTCTCGGACCTGGTTGGTCACAATTGTGTCTTGCTCTAAAACTTCTTCTTCTATCTGGATTGTTCTTTTTAATTTTAACTCCTTTTTGACCAAAGTTTACTTTTACAACATTACCAGCTGGATTTTTAACATATACTTTAAATTTCTTAACATCACCTGCCATTGGTTTACCCAATTGAACTTGTCTACCTTGATATTCAGCTTCTCTTAAACATTGACATCCTTCATTTAAGTTTTTGTCATATCCTCTCATAAATGAAATGAAATCTGCCATATCCTCATCTTCAACATCATATTCTTCTGGTTCAACTAAACCATAGTTTACATCATCATCCGAATTGATGTCTTCACTTACAGGTACACAATTTGGAACTTGTCTACCATCTTTCTCTTTCATACCAACTTGCTGATAACCTTTCCAACAAGGTCCTTTATCTTCTGATACCGGAACACAGTTAGGGACTTCTCTACCGTCCTTTTCTTTCATTCCAACCATCTCATACCCTTTCCAACAAGGGTTTTCTAATTCTTTGAGTATTTTAGTTAAATCCATTTTAAAAATATGTTATATCCAACCTATAAATATATAAAAATTACCGAAGTAACCAAGTTAAATTTTCAGTCTCTCCTCTACCCACTTCCATTTCGTATGGGTTTTGTTTTAAATAACCAGTTGAAATCACACCCTGATAATGATTTACCGTTGTGGAATTCAACATATTTTTAGTTAAATCTATTCCTTCTTGTCTTAAACGAAGAGCAGTATTACGAACCCACAATCCAATACCCAATGCCATTACTAAGTCATCATTGTATCCTTTCATTGCTTCTGCTCTACCACCACTCCAAATAAATGTGAATAATTCATCTATCAATCTACTACTACGAATAAGAATATCTCTATCATTCATATATGTATCCAATGCCGAAATGATTAGAGGACGAGTTTTAGATGTAGTTGAGAATCCGGCAACCATTTGTTTTTCATCTCTGTAATATTTGTTACTCATCTGTCTTTCAACATCTATATATTTTAGGTCATTACTCATATAAAATAGATTTTGGTATCCTCTATCTATAATCTGTTGAATACATGCCCAACCTACGTTTGAGTTCTCTACTACCAATAATGCGTTATTATATTCAGTTGCTAATGCAGTTAGGAAATTTCCAAAATCTTTTGTGTCAATTTTACCTCTGTATTCAGCAACTTGTGAACAATCTTCTATATCTAATACCTGTGCAGTAGAATAATCGGCTCCATCTCCACGGGCAACGTCAGCTACAACCATATATTGTTTGTTGTAGTTTGGATATTCCCATTTCCATAGGTTTCTATCAAATCCTGCTTTCTCAACTGGCTCCATAACATAAGTGTTCTTATACCAAGTTAATAGTTCGGGTTCAATTACCGTAGCACCTGAACCAACAAAGTCACAATCACATTCTTGTGCCGCACCCTTTGCTCCCAAAATACGAGTTTGTTCATCTCTCCAAGCTTGGTTTCTTTCTGGGTGAACTGTCCAATGGAGATTAATACAATTAAATCCATTTGTTCCACTTTCACCTTCTACCCACATTTTATGGAACCAGTTACCAATACCATTTGGAGTTGATAATACAATAGCAGAACCACCCGTTGACAACGTTGATTGTGCTGATAACCAAATCTCATCGATATCTCTAATGAATGCGGCCTCATCCACAACCAATAAGGATAGGGCTTCTGAACGACCTGCATCAGGTGAAGATGCAATTGCTTTAACCTGTGAACCGTTCTTTAATTTAAGTGATAGTTTGTTATCTTCAACCGAAGAGTTTCCACCATCTCTCAACCAAACCGGTAATAAATCGTGCATTACTCTTACCTTTTCAACCAAGTTCTTTGCAACCGTTACTTTGGTTGCAATAACCAATGCATTAAAGTCTTGATTAAATAACATCTTCCAAAGAATAAATCCCGCAGATAGAGTTGATAAACCCAACTGACGAGATTTAAGAATGATGTTAAAACGGTCTTGTTTAAAATCTGTTAAACAGTTTTCCTGAAATGGATATAAGTGAAATGGTATTTTACCCCTAGTTGGGTGTTGGATAACACAATACTTTTTCATAAAGTAAATGGGGTCTAAACTACATTTACGATATTCATCTGATATTATCTCTTTCAGACTCTTTTTTGGTTGTCCTTGAACTGCCATATTATTTTTTCAATCTAATCTTCCAACCAATAGATGCACCGTAGTATTTGTTACCATTAGCATCTAAAAAGAAATTTACACCATATAAATTATCTTTCTTTGTTTTAAAAGTTATTTGAGGTCCAACCATTACAGTAGAATTACCCATCACACCTTGTGCCCCAATATAAACTTGGTTTTTTGGAAGTTCTTTTACAATTTTTGTATCGGTAATGGTTCTCTCATTTATTTGAGCATTCCATTTTCTACCGATTATTTTATTTTTGGATATGGTATCAACTAAATCAATTACACCTAATCCATCATTCAATACCAATCTATCTTTGTATAAAACTTTTGCGTGATAATCTTTTAAAATTCTCTCCGTATCTGCTTTTATATAAACTGGTACCTCTACATTTTTCTCTACAACTGTTTCGTGATAAATTTCATCACCTTTTAAATATTTTACAGTAGGTTTTACAACTGTAAGAGTTTCTACTTGATGTTTTAGCAATTCATAATTTTTACCATCAACTTTTATAGTTTTGATTTCTTTATCTTCAACACTACATTGTTTGTATAACACAAACGATACTAATGCAATGATAATAATGTTCTGAAAGCTAAATAACTTCATCATAGTTTTAATTTTTTATAAGTTCTGCGTGATGTAACTCTCGTAACTTATCTTCTAATGCTATTCTGCGTTCTAACAACTCTTCAATTGCGTTGTAAGCACCATCAATATCATTTCGTAGATTTTGTTTTACTTCCTCAATATCAACATCCCATTGCCAATTAGAAAGTGAACCATCCTCATTTACCATTTGTAATTGAGTATTGATACCACTTAATGCTTCCTCAAATTGAGCTTTCAAATCTCTAACATAACCTAATTTATTCAATGTCATTTTGTAATCCTCATAAAAAGGCCAAGTTCCATCTGCTCTTAAAACACTTTCCTG
>Ga0222712_10005079_pt1 | contig 13475 bp, 26 predicted proteins | sample C33_657DmetaG_FD_165043 | JGI IMG/M metagenome (GOLD analysis project Ga0222712, IMG submission 165043) | Estuarine water microbial communities from San Francisco Bay, California, United States - C33_657D | ecosystem: Environmental > Aquatic > Marine > Unclassified | place: USA: California...
CAACTACACAAAATCTAATCTCCTTATAGATATTCTTAGGTGTAGAAACTTGAATTTCAGTCTCTTCATTAAATTGTTCGGTTCGGTAATTATGTAAATTATGTTCAACTGAATCTTTCCATTCAATCTCGGTAAATAGAGCTCCAGTAAAAGCCTTAGTATCTTTAGTAGGCCTAATAAATTTGACCTCGCCTGGAGTCCATTTAAGCTCGTCTACTAGCTTATGAATCTCAGAATCATGGTTTAATAAGTTATCTCCATAATGCTCCTTATACACTAAGAAATCATGGTTAGAATTCATCATAGATCCTGGGGTCCAACCAAGTTTAGCAGCAACTCTAGCTAATTTAATAGCTCCGAATACAAATACATTCTTATCCTCTGGATCATAATCAGGTAATTCATCAACCACATAATTTCCATCTGGATCAATATGCTTCAATTCCACTATTTTATCAACGAAAGGAAAAATCCTTACTGTGGTATAATCAAGACCTAGTCTTTTTATACTCTTCTCCAACATATCATAATGTTGTTCTCTAAATACGTTCTCTTGTATTACGTAGTGCATATTATTTTATTTTTTTATAGACCCAACAAGCATCATTTATACCAGACCATTTAGGTATATTAAAACAGTCAACCTCTTCAAAATCATTATAGAGACATTCAAAGAAAGCATCATCTCCAGTACATCCTCCGTGTCCTTCCCCTACGTATATTAAATATGCGCCAACTTTCATACTAGTTACAACATTATGAGCCATAGGATTATCGTAAGGAGGCCAAGCCATAAAAACATTACGATTCTCGTATTTTTTCACAGCCTCTTCAGCATTTAATTTCTCAACTTTACAGTGAAATTTACCGTCTCTGCACCATCCATTTTTTTTATTTGGCTGTATATCAGTTGCTATAATATCAGCTCCTTGAACAATTGCTATGCTTTCAGTATAAGCAAATCCTGATCCAACGGAAACAATTGGTCCATGTTCTAATAATTTAGATACCAATTCTTGATTTGGTACATGCCACGATGTACCTACTCTGAATTTTTCTCTTTTCTCGTACGAAGCATAAAAATCTCCGGACTCTCGCATTTTTCTCATCATGCTTAAAAAATCCATATCAGGAGATACCATCTCCTTTATGTCGTCTGGTGCAAATACTGTATTATCCATAATTTTTAATCACATTTTAATGAACCGATACAAACATTCTTATCTGTTATGTTCTCTTGATAACCCCATATATCAGGGGTTATCATATGACAAGTATGCTTTTTGTTTTGAATCTTCCCAATTCCTTCGATAGCTTTAACATACCCTGGCCAGGATTTACTGTGTGAATCATCTTTAGTCCAGGGACATTCTTTACATGGCTTTCTATCCATTTGCTTTACACATTAAGCATCCGTTATCCATTTCTGGATTACTTCTTTCTCCTGGCATTCCTTTGTACTTAATCCATGGACCGGAAGGATCTTCTTTGCCGTCCCATTTATTAAGAGCTTCTAAAGCATCTGATTCATTTGAATAACAATATCTTCCGTAATATAGATTCTCATCCATTCCTATTACTAATCCAGTAGTGAAAATAAATTTTCTAAGTCCACATAAGCCTCTTCCTGGTATTTCCCTTATTTCGTAATAACCTTCTGTCTCAAGATATGCTTTTAAATCCATGTCTGTTATTTTATAAAACAAATATAGAAACATCTATTAAAACAAAAAAACGATTCCTGGATATATAAGAGACAAATCAAATTAAAATGGATACATTTCAAAAATTCAGATCAAAGCCTATTAAAGAACAGAGTGAAGAATCTGAAGAAACTCCAGCAACAGAAGAGACTATGGAACCAACAAAAGGTATAACTAAACCAAAAACTCTAGATTCTGGAGTAGAAGAAATCCTTAACGAAAGATTAGGAGACGAATACACAGCATATTATTTCTATAGAAATGCAGCTAACTGGTGTAAGAACGTAAATTACAAAAAAGCATCTGAATTCTTTAACTCAGAAGCTGAAGGTGAATTAGGTCATGCACAAGGTATACAAGATTATTTAACTCAATGGAATTTAATGCCTAATATTCCTCAAGTACCAACAGTACAAAACTTCGAAAGCCTTGTCGATATTATCAACAAAGCTTACGATCTAGAATTCAATCTATTAGAGAAATACTCGGGTAATCAAAAAGAATTAGCGGATTTACATCCTGCTACTTTTAATTTCATCCAGAAGTATGTAGATATACAAAATGGAGAAGTTGAAGAATATTCAGATTTCTTAAATGCTCTTGAACTTGTTAATGTAGAAAATAAATTCGAAGTACTTTATTTCGAAAACACTTATTTTTAATCAAGTTCTAAATATTCGATCATTACTGTTACAAAAACACTAGAAAAATTACTATTGTAACAACTAGATTGTTTGATCTTGAGTACCTCTATTTTTTCCTCATTTTCTTTTATCCATTCATTAACTTCTTCTTGTACTGCATAGAACTGCGAAGTAAACATTTTTATTTTCATAACTTATCCTGTATAAAATTCTAAATGATTCCAAACTGTATTGTAAAGATCCTCATGTGCATCTCCATCTTCGTCTCCTGAAATATCAACTATATTCTCGTCAAGCAATTCGTCTACAATAAAAATCACCATATCTTCAAATTCGACATTTCTTGGATCCATCGAATCATATTTTTCTTCGATAAATTCTTTTTGATTTTTTGTCAGTTCCATATTTTTTTACCAATTAATAGTTACTGAAGGTGTAATATAATCGGATCCTGCCCAATTACTGTAACAAACTCCGAATGATAATTTTTTATAGGTATAAGAAAGACCAGCTCCATATTCTATGAAAGTGCTTCTTTTAAGCGATGGGTCTACAGAAAAGTAACTTCCAATCCCAAAAAAGGTCGTACCATTTAATATTCCTATAGGGAAGCAATAACCAGCTTTACCCTCGTAGAAGTAATTATCTTTACCTAAATTAAGATCACTATTTCCTAAAACAATACCTCCAAAGAAATCTTTGTACATTATACCATTCTCTATAGATAGGTAAGAAGTGTTATTAAAAGTGTTATCTCCCTGGTTGCCTACTGATATACCAATCGAGGTATAAAAGGTAGCGCTATTAGCTTCTAAAGAATCATTCTGGTGAGTCTTTTGACCATCGTTAGAAGATAGATTCTGCTGTGCCTCTAAGAAAGAGCTTGATGTAAAAATAATTGCTAAAATGATTAATTTTTTCATAGTTTTTTTAATTAAAGTTAATAAATATTATTCGCCTCCGCCGCCGTCACCGCCGCCTCCATCACCTCCAGAATCGCCTCCAGAGTCTCCACTATCAGAATCCCCTGAATCACTATCTGAATCAGATTCAGATTCAGTATCAGATTCCATATCAGATTCCATATCTTCCTGCATATCCTCGCTTAATTCTTCAGATGAAATCTCTTCCTCTCCTAGTTCTTCTACCTCCTCTGCATTAGGATTTCGATCACTAATAGCATAAGGGATTGTTTGTGATTGTGTCCAAGAAACAGAAGAATAGTTAGTAACTGGTGTAGGAGAGCTATAGTAATAACAACTTCCGTTATCGCTCATAATTATATACCAGAAGATCCAATCATCATCAGTATTATCATTAACTACACTAGATTTCTGTTTGTATTTGTGGACCTTTATGTGTGATAGATCATCTGATTTGTTACCACATCCAGTTGTTAATAGTCCAAATCCTAGAATAAGAATTGCTAGGGATATCGATTTTAAAAATTTATTTTTCATTAGTGTTCGGATTTTACGTGAAGATACTCAATCACCATTAATACTAAAGCTCCTACTAAAAATGCGCCATGCATCCAGAGCTGTTTAATTATAACGTCCCAGTCTAAGCTTCCAGCATTAATAAATGATTGGAGAAGATGTATAGAGCTTACACCGACTAAGGAAGAAGCCATTTTAACTTTTAATAGTCCAGAGCTTGATTTCTCTGACTTCTCATCATGATCTTTAGTTATGAATGATGTATATGAACCCGAGATTATCATCTTAATTAAGTTCGCAATCATTACTATATCAACTAATTCGAGTATGATAAGCATACCTCCTTCTTTTGTCATATGTCCTGCTTCCCATAGAAGATGCCAAACATCTTTACAGAACCAAAAGAGATAAACTCCTTGAGCTATTATTAGCCCGAAATAGAAAGGAACAAGTATCCATTTGCTCCCAAATAACGCTTTTTCTATTAAATTCTTCATTTTTTTGATTTATAATTTATATTCTTTAACTAATCTCTCTCTAGCATTCATAATTGAAATGCCTAACCAGTTTGTTCCTTTCCACTTTGATTTATCATCACAAGCTTCATCATCAAAGTGAAGTCCAATACCCCAAACCTTGTCTAGTGGAGATGCTTCTACGATTTCCTTATTAAGATGTTCTCCTAATAGGATTTTTGATAGACTTGGATTCTGTTTAAACTTTTGATAAGTTCCTTCTGTAACAATATCAATTGCATGTTCATTCCATTTTTCGGAATTGAAGTCTCTTACCTGTCGGCCTAGTGATTTTTGTTCCTTAGGATTTCTTGTCCTCATTACTGCATTGGCAACATCTTCATCCCCGAATAACATCGCCTTCTTATACATCATATATTGTTCTGCGCAGTTGAACTTTTGTCCTTCTGCTTCAAATGGCGATTTAAACCATTGACTATATAATCCGCTCCAAAAAAATACAGATTTATCTGTTTCTCTCATTGTGTTTATTTTTAATTTTTAGTAGTCAGTGCAGGATTCGAACCTGCGGAATTACCGCTTCCAACCTCTCAGTAATTCACTATTCTTGGGTGTGCACGTGTACCTCCACGTAAACTGACTATTTTAGATGAAAGATTAGTACCAAGTACCATCTTTTATTTGTTGTAATAAAATCTCCGCATCTTTTTCATATTCTTTCTTACATCCGGAATGAATAAAACCTTCATTCTTAATATATGTCATTAAGGATACGTCTTTTATTTCTATACCACATTGATAACATTCTAGTGGAGTATCTTTTTGTACTAAATACGATTTTAAATAATCTGTAATCAATTCCTTATATTCGTCATAACGATCTACTAAATCATGATCCCATATATCTATAATTTCCTCATTTAATAAATGATCCATAATCTCAATTATATTACTTCTAAATTCAGAAGGATCATCTTCTATAAGATCAAATTTTTTGATTATCTCTTCTTTTTGTAATTCGCTTAATTCTATTTTCATAATATTTTTATTAGTATTAGCTTGTAGTCAGGACAGGATCCGACCCTGTGGATCCCCGGGACTAGGTACTAGACTACCACCCAAGGACCTCTTTCTAGTTAGCGTTAATCCATCTCCGCCACCTGACTGTAAAGATCTTTTTATAGATCTTTAAACACATTAAACACCTCAGAGATTGGTGTTTCGTTATTGAACACATGAAGAGTTTCCCCGTTCATTGTTCTTGCTCGCATTTCAATGCTGATAGTCTCGTGATTGTAATACATTGCGTATCTTCCACTTTCAGCATTGAACCAAAGGATATTTCCCATTCCTCCGTCCTTTACAGACTTAACCTCGATATCTCCTTCAGATCTCCAGATTACTGCTCCCATAAGAGCTAAAGAAATTTCTTGTACACCTTTAGCGTGATGATCGGCTCTACTTAGAACCCCATTGAAGTACTCTTTCAGCAAATCCGCTGATTGCATTTTAACAGCCATAGTTAGAATATTTGTTAATTAATAATAATGTAAATGTATAGATTTCTCTATAAAGAAAAAAATGATTCTTGTTAAAAAATCATTCCCATATAAAATATGTAGATTTATCTTTTTGGTGCTCTACATATCCTTCAGGATTGTATTGTGATTCATCGAAAGTACATGAGTATTTATGCCCTAGATATCTTGTGGTAAGTCCAGGGAAAGATCCAGATACATCCTCTCTCTTTATTATACCATCAGATATTAGCTGATTCTCTCTGACTTCAACACCAAGTTCTTCTTCTATTCCGCGAATTAAAGAGTTCAAAGGATCTTCACCTATTTTCATTTTCTCTGACATGGAAGATTCCTTCACTCTCGTTCTTTCTCTTCCGTCTTTGAATATTTGTTTCTCTTCTTTTAATTTAAGACCTTTGTAGAATATCTCGCACATTACAAATTCGATCTCCCTAACAAGAATTCCGTTATTCTCAACCAATGAACATTCCTCAGATTCTATCTCTTTCTCAAGATGTTCTATCGTCTTAGCATATCCTTTGCCCCATTCGTCTACTGGAATACCGTAGCTGATTAGATAGGATTTTAAATCAGTATTACTACCAGTTCCTAAATTTTCGAATTGTCTAGAAGAAAGAATGTATTTCATATTTTATATATCTTAGGAATTATTCATATAATTCAGATATGTAATTACTATATGCTATATTCTTATCTAAGTTTTCAGCTACGTAATCACAGTAATCTTGCATTCTTTTTAATTCATTATCAATAACAGGTAAACGCTGAGGTACGTAAGGATCCTTAATCGGTTCAAATTTAGTATCTAAAGAAATTATCTCTTCGTAAGGTAATTCAAATTTAGAAAAATCATTACCTACATATCTGTATATTCCTCTTCCTGTAATTCTAGAATTTCCTATAAACTCTAAATCATTTCTATGAGATAGCTCTGTATCGTAAGGAGATATAACTATAGATTTATTCAGAATCTCCTTGTTCCTCGGAGTTAACTCCATTGGAGTATTTCTCCGATCTTCTTTTTTATTCTCGAATGGATATTTAAAATCTGCAATAAATGATGGTTTATCGTCAGATGATTTAGTTTCTTTTATGGTGGATATAACATCTTGAATTTCTGGAGATTTATATACTGGTTTTTTCTTTGATGATTTAATAACCGATTTTCCTTTATTAAATAAAAATAATACAAATTTTCCAGCTAAAAAAGCAGGTGAAGCCTTAACTAAATCAGTGATCCTATACATTTTTTGAGTCTTTAATAGATTATTAATCCATCATTATATGAGAACACAAAAAAATTGTTTCTTATTTAGTATTTGATGCTCTTACTTTTTCCCATATTTTACCAAGATGACTCTGACCCACCCAAACATCATTCTCAATTAAAGCACCCCAAAATAGATTGCTTCCTCTTTTACCTCGAGAAGTGACATCCTCGTATATCGGAAGATCTCCTGTTTTTAATAGCTCTTTTAGAAGATCTGGATGCTGCGAAGCTTTTAATTCTACACACATCTCCATATTTTTTAAATCCTCCTCAGATAATGGGGTAACTGCAATCTTACTAGTGTCACCAGACTCTTTAAGTCTATTCATTATACCCTTAGCTTTCAATTTAGCACCCATAGGACTTTTTTCATCCCGTATCTCCCTTTGTATATCAGGATCATTAAAACGTAGAGCTTGAAATAGAGCTTCTGTAGTTCTCCAGACTTCTCCGTTGTATGTTACTGGATGTGGAGACATATTACCTAACCATCCGTAAGGCAAAGCAACTTTTGTAAATGATATATACTTCATATTAACTGATTTTATATAGCAAATATAGAATATACTAACAGAATAAAAAAACGATTTCATGATACATCTAAAATCATTTATAAATTTTATTAACGAAGGAGCTTGGTATGAAGGTGACCCAGGGAATCCACCTAATCCAGATAATGTTAAGGTATTTCTTTCAACTAGGAACGATCCAAATAATCCAAACGAATTATTAAAAACTGTAGAACCTAACGGTAAAAACTTTAATAATAGGGGTATTAAGGTTTATTACGGATTATATCCTAGAATAAATTACAATTTCCGTAAGGAGAGAGAAAGTCAATTAGCTAAAATTTTAATAATGGACAATCTAAAAAAAGCAAAGGAATCCATTTTTTCTGTTGCTCCTGGTGAAAAACTAGAAGATTTTATAGATTACACATTATTAAAAAATATTAAAGGTGATATAAATTACATAGTAAGAGTTGGTAGTTCAGCAGATTTGGTTTCTGTTATGTCTGATTCATTACAGAAAATTTACCCAAATGCTTTATTTATAGATCTAAACAAGATAAAATATAAATCACCAGCGGATGCTATCGATTGGGATTCGTATACTGAAAAAAGATACAGCGAATGGGCAATTCCTAGGTTTGACGGAAATGGTAATCCCGAACCTCCCCATTCAAATACTCAGACTTACGTAGATAATTGGTGGACAGATAGAGATAACGATTTAATAGAGTTAATAGCACAAGGAAAAGAACCATGGTTTCATATAAAATCATCGGGTCTTCAAGGAGGAATAAGATCTGCCCTTAGACCTAAATACGATACAGCATCAGATGCTTTTATAAATGCAGTACACCATTGTGCATTTGGAGACGAGAATGGAAATTTAGGTAAAATGTTACTAATTGACGATAACGCAAATGAGGGTATAGATTTCAGAAATATATCTAACAAGGTATACGAGATATTAGCAGGAATTATTGATATTACTAAAAATAATACGAAAGAGGTTTTAAAATCACAAGGAATATTAAATAAAATAAAATCAGAGTACGAGAGAAGAAATATTGCTAGGAAATTAGATGCACAACTAGACAATTTTCTAGAAACGGATGTAATGGATAATATCAAAAATAATATTATCGGATATGTCTTATATAACTTCAATAGATCAACAGAGATAAAAGAGTTAAGTTCTAAAGATTATAAAACAATATTAAGAGAAGTAACATCTGAAGTAGTAGGTCCATTTATTTCTAAAAAGATAAATGATGGAGCATATTTCGAAATGACAGGGAGAGAGTATGCAGAAGCAAAGAAAAATATAATCAATAAAGCAATCGAAGAAGTACAAAAAAATTCATCAGATAATGATAGAGATAAAATATCAGTAGATCTATTAAAAGTTTTTAATAAACCATCAAATAATATTCTTCCAGCAGAGATAAAAGCAGAAAGACCTACAAAACCTAAATACCCCGAAGCCGCTCATTTAGTAGACGGAACTTCAGTTAGGAATTTAGCAACAGGACTAAATGGTAAATTATTAGATGTAGATCAGATAAATGGCACGACTAAGATAAAATATGAAAACGGAATAATAACACCAAGGCCTGTTTCCCTAGAGTTTATTCTAACAAAATTTGATTTATTATGAGACACTTAATGCTTTTTGAAAATTTCTTTAACGAGAAAGAGCCTACACCAATATCTATAGGAGGTATAGAATCTATGATATCTAAGAAAGGTAAAATGCCTTTCATAGTTGCTGTAGATCCCAATATAGAAGCAGAATATATTTCAGCAGGATCTAATGGATGGCAAGAACCAGGATCAATCACTATGGCAAGAATTAACGATCTATCTAAGATATTAAACAAACAGATAGTAATGAGTCCACAGGGATACACGGTAAGGGAAAGACCTGCAGTTATTCTAGTATCAACTAGAGACTTTTCTAAACTTCCAGAAAGAATTTTAGATAATTCTTATTCATTCATTGTGGATTCTCCGCTTTATGGAATAATCACTAATGGAATAGATTATTATAAATTAAAATAATCAATCTACGAATTTACTATCAATAACCAGAACGTCTCCAACAATGATGTGAGGAATACCGTTGCTATGTAAGAATGAAGTTGCAGAGGTATTAAATCCTAGGCCATCAATCTTTCCCTCCTCATTAACAACCATTATCATGTTATTAGGAAGTCTAACAAATTCTATATAGCCTTTAACGCAATCCTGCATTTCTTTTAAAGTTACCATATTTCCTGAAAATTCTATTCTTTCAGGTTTTCCTGAGCACTTTACTAAAAGTCCGTAAGCTTTCATATTATGATTGTTTTTGTATTACCACTGCAAATTCTCCTTTTATCTCATGCCAGTTATCACCAGTAATTGATACTCTCTGCGGGGTAACTGAAATGATTTCCCATCCCCTATCTAGCCATTCGTTTACTGACCTTTCATTACTGACTATTAAAAATTTTTGCTCTTTCATCTTAATTTAGATTATTAAGTATTGGATATTTAGATCTAAAATCATCTTTGTAATCAGTTCCCACAATTGAATCGGGATCTGGGGATTCTATTCCTTTTAATGCTCTTTTAATAATAAGTGATTCTACTTTGTCCATATATTCCTTATTCAGACATGATATCATAATACAAACCGCTACAATATTTAGCATCTTTGAAAGTTCCTCGTAATCTGGTCTATCACCCTCTTCTCTTAAAGAAATTATAAATTCCGGATTGAATGTATTAGAAACAAATCCTTGAAGATTATTAAAAGGAATTGCCGGAAGACCATCATACAGTTTTTTTATGTCATCCCCGACGTTTTTAATATTACTGTATTTCTGCTTTATCGGACCGGAATTTTCTAAATCGATGTCCGGATTTTTCACTTTATTTGTAACATTATCTGTGTACCATTTCCACATAGATTCAAATGTACCATCGTCAAAATCTTCCAATAGTCCATTGAGCTCCTTGGTATTACACATATAAAGAGTTGCACTAAGTTTGATCATATTTCCTATCCTACGATCCTTTTCGGATTCTAAGAAATCATCACCGATACCAAAAAATTCAGTACCTAAAAATGCACGTCCTTTTTGTTTTTTACCCTGATCCGACATATTTTTTAATTTTAGTTGTTACCCAAATCTATAAATAGAAAACTGAAGAAAAAAATGATTTCTTACGACATAAAGTTTTTCACCATCTGGTGTATCATTTTATATGCTTTTATTGAAGCCCATACACTAAAATAAATCAATGCGCACATTAGAATTATGCTCATAACAAATGGGCTATTTAGAACATAAATTACTAACCCTATAAGAGCTAATAATATTAATGCGGATACTACGTGTTGTTTCATTTTTATTGGTTTAAATAATTAACTATACATTTAGCTGTGGAATAATTCGTTGCTAGTGGAACATCATGTACATTACATAATCTTGTTAGCATCTGTACATCAACCTCATGCGGATGAGAAAATAAAGGATCTATAAAGAATAGTACCGCATCTATATTTCCTTCAACTAGTTTAGCAGCAATTTGTGCATCACCACCCATAGGTCCGGATAATAAGCATTCGACATCCAATCCAGCATCTTCAATATGCTTTCCTGTTGTTCCTGTTGCGTATATTACAACATCAGATCTTCTAAAAAAATCCATCCTTTTCATAATAAAAGAAACCATATTGGCTTTCTTATTGTCGTGTGCTATCACTGCTACATTCATACTAATTCTCTGCTATAAAGATTCGCTAATATCATTCTTGCTAACTTAAAATCTTTAGCGTTATTTAGTTTAAGGCCGAAAGCAGAAGCAACACTTTTTAAATGTGGTAATGCTTCACTGATTGTCATTTTTCCTATTTCCATTTTGTTTATTTAATTATGGGTATTTTTCGTCGTTTAATCTTTCAAAATTTCTTGTCACACCCACTAAATCATATTCGTCAAGGCATCTCCAAGAATTACTGTACAATATTCTATTAAAACCTATATCAGGAACTCTTTGGAAGTATTCTAAAGCTTCGTCATCAATAATAAGATATCGTGTATACCCTATTTCTTTCATTTTAATGACGTATCCTGCACGATCGTCGCAATCACCAATGGTAAGATTATTAACTATAATACCACGGCTTATAAGGAACTTTTTGAACTCATCTGGGTCTTTTCCTCTTCCCCAAGTTGACACAATACAAATGTCTGCATCAAACATAGTGATCATAGCATTTAATGTGTTAACAGCATCGGGAATAAAAGAATGCTTCCCGTCTGGATCCCTATCTTTCAATTTCAGATACGAGACCAAAACACCATCAATGTCCAAATATATCACAAAAGGCTTATTCATATTTTGTAAAAGTATAGATTAATCTAAAAAGAAAAAAACGATTCATATATAATCTATGATTAAATATTTTGCATACGGATCTAATATGGATATGTCAAGACTATCTAGTAGAGGGGTAAATCCAATAACAAGAAATAAGGGCACACTAAAAGACTGGAAATTAAAATTCAACAAGAAAGCATCAGCAGGAGATTGGAGCTTCGCTAATATAGAGCCTTCAAAAGGAGATATAGTAGAGGGATTAGTTTTTGAAATCAAGGAAAGTGATCTGAAATTGTTAGATAAATTTGAGGGAGCACCAAGACATTACAGGAGAGAGTTTTTAGTAGTCGAAACCTATACCGAGACCATCAAGTGCATAACTTATATAGCACAGACTGAACACGTAGTTGAAGGACTACTACCAACAAAAGAATATATGGAATTTTTATTAAATGGAGCTAAGATGCTTTCCGAAGAATATCAAGAAATGCTAAATGGAATTTTATAATCAATAGCTTGTCCAGTATCCATTGGTGTTCAACCAATTCTTTGCATCAACCCCTGTTGAAAAGCTTTGGGAAAAAACTGAATTAACCAAACTAATGAACGATCCCTCAGTCAAATCTGAAGATCTACTAAAAGCTATAGAAGCTCCGTTGTTACCCCCTAATAGAGTATATCCGGAAGGAACTCCGTACGTTGATGTGTTTTGTATAGTCATTGTGCCTTCGTATCCTGGACATAATACAGGGTAAAAAGGTCCATAAATAATTTCAATTCCTCCTGAATTTGTAGAAGGATTTTGAGCGGGATCATTATTCCAATCCCCTCCATTTACTCTAACCCACATTGCATTTATGTTATTATTAATAACAATATCTATAATATCACCATCACCAAAAGATTGTAAGCTATAACCGGAAGTATAAACATTTCCACTATACCATATATTACCGTCACTACCATATCCCATACTATAAACGTCATTCCCAGGGAATGCTCCGTAAGGATTTCCTTGATAAAACATAGATCTTGTTCCAATTCCAACAAAATGACTACCAGGTAAAGCACCTGGCGTAATCAATGATAAAGAAACACTGAACATCACTTTAGCTCTTACATCTAATATTGTATCACATAGAACCGACATCTCGTATCCGAATTGTTGATAAGCAGTTTGATTTGAATTACTTAGACTAATATTCTCACCTCTGTATACAGAACTACATTGAAGATTACCCGAAAAGAATTGTGTGGGCTGTGTGTCAGAAGGAATTGGTTTACATATCACATATCCCAATTCTTCATCTGGACCATTCCACCATTCCAATCCTGTTGATTCAAATCCATCTGTTGGCCAGCCAATAGCTATATCCCCGACCTGGCCTGTTCCAGCTATAAGTGCTCCTGTATTATATGCAAAAGGTCTAGATAATGACATTTATAAAATTATTTGATATTCTTCCAGTCAGAAGTTAAATTAAATATAAGATCCACGATCTTTGACTTAGCATCTGAAGAA
>Ga0222712_10005081_pt1 | contig 13474 bp, 10 predicted proteins | sample C33_657DmetaG_FD_165043 | JGI IMG/M metagenome (GOLD analysis project Ga0222712, IMG submission 165043) | Estuarine water microbial communities from San Francisco Bay, California, United States - C33_657D | ecosystem: Environmental > Aquatic > Marine > Unclassified | place: USA: California...
TATTCCCGCCCTGCCCACCACCGGCGCCGCCACCGCCACCAGCCCAGGGCCCATTGACACCCGGCTCATTGGTGCCAGCGCCACCGCCACCGCCACCAGCAATGGTGCCAGTATTGGTTATGTACAACGGCAAAGAATTTAATATTATTGCGGGGCCACCAGCACCGCCAGTTGGATTTGGGCTGGGATCATTGGCTGATCTACCATCACCGCCATCACCGCCTTTGCCCATGATGAAACCACTGTTTACTAACCGAACAATAGTATCATTGGGTAAACCTGCGTAATTAAATGCGGGGGTTGTTGTATTTGTGCTATAAACATAAACTCCGTTCAGCACTGTTATGTTGGCTTCTAAAGGGGTTGTTCCATCCCAGCCGCTGGCAAGAGCAGCGTTTCTAACATTATAATCTGCTACGTTGACTGTCACAGTATCATTAAAAAGAAATCGTTGTCCATTGTATCGAATTTCAATGCGCCCGGGCAGGCCGTCGGCGCCAGCCCACGGCTGAGTTGTGCCCCGTTGAGTGCCTGCTCCGCCACCACCACCGCTGAATCCTGTGCCAGCCAAACCAACTACTCCAGTGGGTGTTAATTTATCACCACCATCACCACCTTGACCAATGTTGGGATCTATGCAGTCTGCTCCATCGCCACCAACCTGATCTGCAATTGCACCCGCTGAACTGGCTTGGCCTATGCTGCCAGGCGAGCCACGCAGACCATTGGGTACTCCGCCGGCGCCACCACTAACGACACCAACACCCTGTGGTAGGAATCCGTCAGCACCGGGCTGACCGCCAAAGGCATAGTTTTCACCAAACCGAGTTGTGCCGCCTATGCCTTTGTTGTTTTCCGACCCACCGGTGCCCACACTCCAGACATATTGTTGACCAGTGATAACCGATGTAGTGAACTCAACAAATCCACCACTGCCGCCACCGCCGCCGCTGGCTGAGTATGCGTTCAAGGCATAACCACGACCACCACGACCACCGCCACCATATAATCGTATGTTCACAGAACTCACTGTTGCAGGAACAACAAACACACCAGTGCCAGTAGTATAGGCTAAAGTTACAGGTAAAAGAGAGACACCAGCAGATGCACCGGGCTCGGGTAAATCTTGACCCACTGCGCCGCCCAGACTACCGCCGGGAAATCTAAAGGTTTCGGCATCAATGTCACCGCCTTGCACAAAAGGTATGACCTGATTGCGTTTACGATTCCAATTGTTTTCCAGACTCTGCATAGGATACAAAACTTCAACATCACCAAGCGAACGAGTCGCGGTGATGCGAATTATTACGCTGGTGTCTATTGCTGGATCAGCATTATAGGCGCGCGCAGAAAAATACGGTGTGCCATCATTGACCACTGATTCATAGTTGGCAAAACTTGCCGTGCTGGTGGTGCTGGCATCGGGTTGAGTAACCCAGTTGCTGTTCAAAGTGTACTGTGGCCAACGTCCCTGTAAACGTATTTCTTTGTAGGCTGCAGCGCCAGTACCAGTGGTTATTAACTGCGAACTCAATCCGCTGGGCAAACTAAAATATGCACCCTCACCGCCGATTTGATAATCCACTGTGATGCTGCTGATGTTGTTTACCGGTGTAGTGCCTTCGTAGAAAGTCAACGTACTAATGAACTGTTGTTGTTCATAGATGGTGTCAAACGTTGGCGGAACTAGGAATATGGCCATTAGGTGTAACCCTGCGCTAATTGCACCAGGAATGGCCGATAAAGTTTACCACCAACTACGGTGCCAACCTTGGGACCCAGTGTGCCTTTTTCAAATACGCCAGTGGGTGGTCGATTGCCGTCGGCATTGAAACTGATGTGAATCCAGAAACGCTGTACGCCATTTAATATTTCAGTTTCCAACAACAATTGATCAAATGCCACGTTGTCACGAATCCAGCGCGCAATCTCATAATATTCTCTGTGCGGTCTGCGCGGGAAGTGTATGTCTACTGCCTGACCAGTGCCGTGTTGGCCAGGCACACCATCGAGATATCCCACGAGAATTTTGACATCGGGATAACGATCTGCAATAGGATCCATGGTGTTCACAGCCAGTGCCTTGATGTTGGTGGCAATCTGCGCACTGCTTAACCGTCGACCGTCGGCACCACTGCTGGAGTTTTGACCCCCCTGATAACTACCGCGCCGACCAGAACGGCCAGCGATGTTGTCGGATGTTAGGCTACCATCCACAATGAGTTGTCGGGACAATCCGCCAAGCAGACCCGCTGTTTGTGCTGCCAATCCTGCGGATGTACCACCATAGGAATCTATGATGTTGTTGTACACCAAATCTGAAACATAACTTCCCGCAGCATAACCAATGAGTCGTCGATTGGCTTCGCGATTGCCAGTGATTTCATTGCGCACAATCGTACCAAGTGTGCGTCCTATGACCGCTGTGCCCGAAGATATATCACCGGGCGCCAAACCATAGGCAAAGTTCAGTGTGCGGGTAATTGCACGATCCACCACTGCGCCCAATGCTGCACCACCGAGATTGCGGAGTAAGCGTTTGTTGGCTTCATCGTCGCCGCGCAGAGCGTTGCTGGCCAACACCACACCAACCTGACCAAGATATCGTTGTGTGCCGGTGCTTAATATGCCGGTGTTCACACTGTAGGTATAACCAGCACCCAGCACATTGAGACCAACCTGTTGTGCGAAATTTTTGCTATTGATGTTGGGATTGCTGGCCGCAGCAGATACTGCTGCGGCTCCCACACCAATCCAGCCTAGATTCCGTCGTTGATCTGCGGTAAGATTTGGGTTACCTTTGCTGTACGCGTCGAGACCAATGTCTACAAATGCCGGCAAACTTTTAGCCAACACTGTGAATCCCAGTCCCAGTGGATATCCTTTTTCACCGCGTAGTCGAGTAACTGCGAGATTGGCTCCAAGAGTGCCGATGATTTTCTGCGTATTGCTGGCACCGGCTGTAGCCAACAGGGCGTTGCTGCCGGCCAGCACTGCGCCAAGACCGAGTTTTTCGCCAATGCTGAGATTGCGATCACCGGCCGGCGCCAATCCCACCACCACTGTGGTGGTTAAAAAGGCCAACTGCGCTTTAGACAGGTAGTCGCCAATTTTAAATTTTTTGCTGATCTGTGCGGTCTCTTTGATGCCATCCTTCATGTTGGCAAGATCGCTGGCATCCACGCCTCTGCCCTGAATGGCAAAGGGCTGACTGGGATCAAAATCTTTGAAGCCCCCTGCTCGAATATCGGCATCGCCTACTTTGTCGGCTGCGGATTTTCCGGCTGAACCAAGAACATCACCGCGCGCTGAGCGTGCTGCGTCTTCTGCGTCAGAAATTGCGTCCAAACCTTCTGCAGGACCATGTGCACTGGCAGCATCAACTAGATATTCAACACCGCTAAGCACATAGTCAATGCCGTTTTCAATTAATTGTTCAATGGTGGGTATGCTTGGTGCCATGCCAGTCAGTGGCGCCACAGCGGGCGGCAATGCCGATGCATTGGCCAATCCTATGCCCATCTGCCAATACACCAGACCAGCATCCGCAGCAATTTGATTGGGTGAATATAAATTGATGCCTAAAATACCAGTATTGCTGATCTGACCGGCAGCAAAGGTTGTTGCATTTAACGCAACAAATAAATCATAACTGCCCAACCCAGTCAACCGATAATCACCAGTGGCGAAAAAGGTAATGTTGCCGGGCTTGACCAACGGAGGATTACCGGTTACGTCAGTGACGGCTTCATCGGCACTGGGCACCACATCCACATTGAGAGTAGGTACGGCTTCACAGATGATGTTCTTGGCTCGTACTTTGAAATCACCGCCGGCATTGACTTTGAAATCGCCGCCAGTGTTGATGCTGCAGTTATTGTGTACATTGATGACAGCATCGCCTTTGATCTGCACATTGTAGGCACTCTGCACCAATACGTTATGTGCGCCTTCCACAGTTAAATCGTATTGACCCCGCACATATACGCGTTTGTTGGCCAACACAATGAGTTGATCATCGCCTTCGGTGCGATACTGTACGGTGCCGTCGTTGTGAATTTCTATGTAGGTGCCCGACGGGTGATATAAATGATATCGTTCCCATTCTGGTGTGCTGTCAAACTCCTCAATAATACCACCTTCATAATAATTCACCTGGTTGTAGGGATACCGGGCATTGTAGCCCGTTGCTCGTTCACTCCAACCCGACGGTAAAAGAAAACTAGCCAACTGCGCTTCAGCAATGCCGCTGCCCAACAAACCAACTTGCGCCACCTCTATCTCATTTATTGCTCGATCTATTTTATATTTTACAACTGTGCTGGCCAAATCCTGACCTGTGGCCAGTTTGTTGGTGTCAGGATGATCGGCATAATCACAGGTTGGATACACGCTGTCTGGGTCATTGAAACCTGGCTCGTTGCCGATGCGTGGATCATTGAGCGCGCCTGCAGGGTCAGCATTGGGTGATGGTTGCACACCGTTGTTGGGTGCGCGTTGCAATACATTGCGGCCCGTGGGTTCGGTGTAGGTTAACCGACCCTTGTTGTAATCATCGGTGTTGTAGTATTGTTTTCCACCTTCAGCTATAGTACCATAACCAATGGCATAATAGGCCAATGCAGTGGTTCCATTTTGATCTGGCGCACCGGGTTTGAGTTTATCTTTGTTGGTGTTAAGCCAAGCTGAAGTTCCACCAGCACCGCTAAGATGTGCGGACATCAAAATGCCGCCGGCCTGGCGTCGATCCATGGTGGGTGTTATTTGTCCGGTTTTCACCAAAAACTTATAATTGTTTTCAGTAAAGGCAAACATAATTTGTTCTTGCAGCGGACCATTGGCTTTGAAATCTGCGGCACTGTTAATACCATTTTTGCCGGTCCATATTGTGGGGGTAGTCACCATGACTTGGTTGCTGTAAACCTTGCCACGCTGTGCATTAGTAGGCGCTTCAGCCCATTTTATGTACCCCAGCGTGGTCAATGCCAGTGCTCCAAACTGATATTTTCCTATGAATTTTTGTAAATTTTCTGCGGCATAGTTTTGAGCTCGGCCCGGCAAACTTGAGGATTCAGAGTATCCAGTACCGTTGAACAATACCTGAATGTCACTTTTACTCAATGGTGGCAAGTCGCGCAGTATGTAGACCGATGGTACTACGTTGCTGGTCAAATTATTGCTGGCACGATTTTCTGGTTTGGTTTCTACACCAGTACCAGATTGTTCAAAAAGTTTTAATACATCACGTGCAACTGCGTTGTAGTCCTTGGGATGTATGCCATCGGCGCTGCTATAATTCAATGTATCAATAACTCGATTGCCTTGCTCGGCTGCTACCTCGCGTATGGCATCGGCAGCAAGTCGATTGCGAGAAAGCAACCAAACTACACCACTTTGCGCATTAATGGCCTTACGTATACTCCGTGCATTTTCTTTGACTGCGTTAACACGTGCCAGTATTTCCGGTGACAGCGGATACCCTGCACTAGCAACATCTGCAAGGTCATTGCCACCGCCACTGATGACTGCGAATCTAGGATTTTTTACTGCTGCACTGGCATTAACGTCTGCTAGTATGCGCTTAGTATTAATTCCCACAGTGGCAACTATTGTAACGCCGGCCTGTTTGTTTTGCAATGCCGCACCAGTACCCACTGCCAAACTATCACCTGCTACGCTGATGACGGGACCAGTATTGGTGAGTGGCACGGTAGTAACAGCATTGCTGCTATTCTGTCTAATTTTAATGGGTCGACCAGCATTGTCCGTCATGGGATTGCCATTGACATCGCGCTGAGTGTCGGGAGCGTAGAGATCTTCTTGTGCGTTGTTGGCTGTGCAGGCTTCGGTGGGAACTCGAAACCCTGCCATGGTGCCCATTATTACGGGCTGTTGACAATCTTTGCCGTCGGCAAAAAAACCCATGACCCATGTGCCAGCTACTGGACCTATGGGTGATCCACCAACACCACTGGTGGCAGCGCTGGTAACGGGTTGCAATGGTATGGCCCAGGGCAGGTCACGCGTTGGCATCAAATCTTTGTTGTCAATGTGATAACCAAAAATACGCACTCGACATCGGCCAAGGAACAATGGATCATCGCGGTCTTCAACCACACCCATCCACCAGAAAAACCCGTCACGGCCATAGATATTATTAATTGGTGCGCTCATAGTTTATTCTCTTAATAGCCCCATGGGACGTTGTATTGAATCCTTGACAATTTCCATGGTCATGGTGTGTTTTAACAAAGTAATCTTATGTCGAATTGCAGTAACCAAATAATAGCCAGAAAACAACGGATCCTCATTGCCCAGGACATAATCATCGCGGTTGCGCGGTTTGGCGTTGGGATAACTTAAATATATGATGTTGCCAATTTCTGCGTCGGTTCGTCCTGGTACTGTGATTTGTAATTTTAAATTTTCTAGTTCATTCAATAAACTGCGACGCCGCGGCATAATTTCTTGAATCACTTCGCTGACGTTCACCTCCTGATCGGTATGCAGTTGCAGATGTTTGGGATAAAATGACGTGGCGGCTGCTGGATTTCTGGCAGTGGTTGCCGACATGGGCATGATGCGATCATTGGGCAAAAGACCAACATTGTCTAGGTGCGAATAAACTTTGTAGTTAGATACATGATCATAATCATAGATTGCGTAATCTTTTCTCAACATATCCACAGTATATAATCGATTGGCAAAATATCCAGCCTGAGTAGCATTAACATAGTTCAAATTTTCTATGACTTCCAAACTTTCAATCTTTTTATAATCGGTGTCCACATCTCGAACTACATCGGTTTTGCTGGCATCGCCGGAAATTCCGTGTGCCATATAGGTATAGTTATTATATATTGTCTTGTCCTGCACAGCCTGATTGATGATGCATTCTACGTTGGCAAAGTAAAAGGCTTTGTTGCTTTCGAAAAAAAGATATGCCGGACTTTGTGCGCTGGTAGAAAGACTGCGAGTCGCCAACCAATTGATGTTCTGCACCGGCGTCCAACCTGGACTGATGTATTTAATGCTGTTCTTGGTCTCATCAAGAATAATCAATGGCGTATCGTCATTCTTCAAACCATTACGACTAGTTTGAAGATGATCTTTATATATTTCACCCACAACATCACTGACTCGGCCTTTGTAGGATTTCCAAAGTGGACTCAGCATATCAATGTACATTTCTGCACTGCAAAAATGCAGCACATAACTTTGTTTGTTGGGTTCACCAAGAAATCGTCGATCGGTTGTTGAATATATTTTGAAGGTTTTGAATATTTCTGACGTCATTGTAGGTGTGCGCACACGCATGCGCAAAAATTCTTCACCACGCAGTGGAATAAGTTCCGCAAGATTCAATGCATCGATGATTAATATGTTGCCATAGAGTGCGCTACGAAACATGTCTTCGTAGAGATTGAGCTCAGCCAGATATAACCGAATATCGAATATCGTACCCACCGAAGAAATAATCGATAGTTCTACAATTTCAATGTCACCAGCACTCAATACACTGTTGTTTCCGCCGCTGTCTTGGCGCACTTCTTTGTTCACAGGATTAAAACTATCCATTTTTTATGAATCTTTCAAAGGCTTTTAAAAACGTTTCTACAAACTGTGGTCGAAGAATTTTAATTCTGCGTTTTTGTTCGTTCAACTCTTCTTCATATTCATAATTAGATATTGCGGTTTTCGTACCAGCAACATAACTTGAATGCACAACATCGCCATCAGCGTTGACGTAATGATGCAACACAAGTTCGTTGCCCACACCATATTTTTTAGTAACATAATTATTTAAAGCCATGGTGGACAACGGCCAATCAAATCGAGGATCAATGATGTTGTTTACCACCAATACTATCCAATGCAACTCAGCATTATTGTATAATCGATGCGCAACAATTTCTGGTGTATCGCCGTCACGAATATCATACTCATCAAAACTAGTAGACGTCACTAAATTTTCCTCGGGTATGGTGATGCGACGAAATATGTCAGTAACCAAAACTCCGGTGTTACCTCCGTCGAGTGAATAAACAATGCGAGGGAACGAGTTAAAATACATGTCGTTGTCCTATTTTTTTGATGATGTGGGTGGTTTGGCATGCCAAGTTTCGATGCGTTCTCTGGTGAGTACTTCGAGTTCTCGGAATGTCAATTTTAAATTAATTTCAGTGGGTGCGCCAGTGAGCTCAAATGTGCTGAATGCAGCATTGCTACCGTAATCCACATTCATGTCGGTAAGTACACAGGTTGATATTTTATTGATCCAACGATTTTCCGTACCTTTGTGATAGAATTGAATGTTGAATTGACTGGGATAGATATAGAAAAGTCCCTTGGCGCTGAGTTCGGGGTGCATGTGATAGGCAAATGCATATAAAATTTCTCTTACGTTGTTGCATTCTTTTTCGCTTTTTGGCAAAAATTTATAATCAAACGTAAAGGTTCGAGTATCGACATTTTGGAATATTTGTTCACGAAATGGATTGGGTGTTAATGCACCAGACGCACTGGCCAGCCCCTTGAGATCGATGTTTTCACCCACAGCCATGCCGGCTGCAGCAGCGGGTATTTGACCTAAATTTAGCAATCCTTTGCGTGCAATTTCCGGCAACATTTCATTCATGGACAATGCACTGGCACCGCCCATTAACGCACCAGTCAAGGTACCCATGTCGGTGGCCATGTATTCAACACCATATCTCACACTGGGTCGCTCCTGCATGGCCAACATGATGGCATCAGATATGCGATAACGTTTATCTGGCTCAAACAATTTTGCTATTTCTTCACCAAGTTTAGCACCACCATAGGCAGCCAAACCAACAGTAGCAATGTTACCTACGGCTTTTACTGTGGTGGAAGCATTTTTTAAATTGGCTATGTTTTTTGCATAGAAACTCTGGGCCAGCGCCACTGATGCACCAATGGTGGCAATTTCAATGCCGTCCTGCAAAGTTTTTCCGATGCGATCTTTGTCCAGCGGGCCACTGTCGGTTCCAGTGATATTTACTGCGGTGCCTTTGTTTTTTGAATAAGCCTTGCTTTTACCGCGCACATTAATGAAGAATCCAATGTAGTTTTGCAGGTCTGCCGAAATGCTGGCGTCCGAGGGATAAGTTCGAGTTTTTACATTGTAATTTATAGATCCAGTGGTGAACTTATCAGTGAGTTCTGATTGCGAAAAATTTTCAACTCTAAGTTGGTCTGCGGTTGCCATATAAATATCCGGTTATAGAATCTTTTTATTTATCAATGTATTCGCGAAATACTCATCGGGGTCGTTACTCAGTACAAAATACCGACAAATATGTCGGCAATGTACGTGACGTATTCTATCGCAGCATGTGGGAATTAAAATTCATGAAATGGTGCGATAACAATCCCGCTGTACTGCAATGGGGTAGCGAAGAGATCGTCATACCTTATTTATCACCTGTAGATGGTCGGGTGCATCGGTATTTCGTGGATTTTTTCATAAAATTACGTAAACAAACCGGTGAAGAACAACGATATCTCATAGAGATCAAACCCATGAAATTCACCCAACCGCCCAAACGACCAGCCAAACAGACTCGCCGATATGTAGAAGAAGCCATGAGCTATGCCGTAAATCAAAGCAAATGGGAGCATGCGCAGCGTTTCTGTGATAAACACGGAATTAAATTTTTAGTGCTGACCGAACGCGAACTAGGTATCGATAAATAAACACATGGCCAATCCTTTTGACAATCTACGAATCGATCCGGGTTCAGTGCAACGCAGCCAAAGCTGGTATCGAGCTCAGGTGTCACGACTGAGCAATCTGCAACGCAACATAGATCGCAGCATAGCTCAGGCTCAGATGACTCGTCAGCCCAAGATAGGGCATCTCTACATGTTTCACTATGATCCCAAACACAAGGACCGGCTGCCCTATTATGATACCATGCCGTTGGTGTTTCCATTTGAACGAGCCCAGGGCGGATTTTTGGGATTAAATCTGCATTACCTGCCCTATGTCATGCGATTTCGTCTCATGTCGTCTCTGCAGGATCTAGCGGGTCGAGGCAATCGTGCAGCCATTAGCTGGAATATTTTAAAAAGCAGCAGTAAATTTCCCGGAGCATCCGTTGCTATTAAGCATTATTTAACCGCTCAGCTGCGCAGCAGTTTCTTGGAAATACCCAACGATCAGTGGTTGGCTGCCAGCCAAATGCCCGTAGAACGGTTTGTAGGCGCCAGCAAAGAAACCGTATTTAAAAATACTCGTAGGATGTCATAATGACCTTAAAAGTTAAAAGAAGTTTTTCCATACAAAATTTTGTATCACAAGTACGAGAAACTGGTTTAGCCAAACCCATACATTTTGAAATTGATTTTTCGTTACCGCCATGCATAAAAACCTATGCTAACGCTCTAGAAACAGTATGTCTTCTTTGCAAAAATGCGTCGTTGCCACAGACCAGAATTAATACAAGTCGCATGCAGTTTTCTGGACCGCCAGTGTATCGCCCCGTTGGTGTAGATTATGGTGGCGACAATCTAACGTTGACATTCTATGTTGATGGTAAAATGCGAGTAAAAGGATTTTTTGACGAGTGGGTTGATGGAATTGTAGATCGAAGATCTGGAAATTTATATTCTTCAGAATTTTATCTGTCTTTTTTAAATGTAAAACAACTCAATGTTGGTGGATATGTAGAATATGTGGCAAGTTTTGAAGATCTATATCCAGTAACGGTCAACCCATTGATATTAGATTATGGCAGCACCGGACAAGTACATGAACTCAGTGTGACCTTTAATTATCGGCGTTGGTCCTATGAGCTCAGTGATGCTTCTCTGCAGCCTGATGTAAAAGCACAACCAAAGGCTAGCAATGAAAAGTCGCCAGTCGATGATCCTTTGAAAAACAACGGTCAACAAAGAAAGAAACCCAGAAATAGAAACGGCACAATATCTTCGCAGATTTACAAAAGAACATAATTCCATTGTTTAATTAATTGAGGTGACTCATGACTTTACCCGTATTCGATGTACCACATTTTACCACCATTCTGCCCAGTGACGGGCGCAAGGTAAGTTTTCGACCTTTTTTGGTCAAAGAACAAAAACAACTACTCATGGCAGTAGGCGGAGGATTTGAAGATCAAATTGTTGCCGTCAATCACATAATCGATGCCTGCACCTTTAACAAATTAACTGCTCGAAATTTACCGGCATTTGATGTTGAACATTTGTTTCTTCAAATACGTGCAAGAAGCATCGGTGAAAATGTCGAAGTATTGACTACCTGTGCCAACTGCAATGAAAAAACAAAAAACATTGTTGATGTGAGTAAACTTGAAGTTAAACGACCACTCAATCACAGTAACACCATTGAGCTGGGCAACGATGTTGTGATAAAAATGGACTATCCTCGTTTGGAAGATCTCGAAATTGATGCTGAGGTTCCCAATGTGGATCGCATAATTCAACTCATTGCAAGTTGTATACAGAGTATTTGGCAAGGTGAGGAAATGTTCGCTGCCGAAGATTATACTCTGGACGAACTCGTTGAATTTGTAGAGAATCTTAGTCCAGGTAATTTAGAAAAAATTGAAGAGTTTTTCAAATCCATGCCAGTAATTCATCATGAATTTATCTGGGACTGCCAAAAATGTCAGCAGCATAATCATGTTGTCATGGAGGGCCTACAAAATTTTTTCGGATAATCCTTTCTCATGAAAGTCTGTTCAACTACTATCAAACTAACTTCGTTTTAATGCAACATCACAAATATAGTTTGTCAGAGTTAGAAAACATGATGCCCTGGGAAAGGGAGATTTACATAATGCTGTTAATAAACCACCTTGAAGAAGAAAATCAACGTTTACAACAAAAAACAAAGGGGTAAGATATGGCCATAGTTAATCCTAAAGAAGACTGGATGCAGAATAAATGGCGTCCGGCCATGGGTTGGATGTACATGGTCTGCTGTTTAGCGGACTTTGTAATTTTTCCCATCATGTTCACTTTGGTGCAGTTCTGGGAAGCTGAAGCAGCCAATGATGCGTTCCGTCAATGGGCGCCCATTACATTGCAGAGCGGCGGATTTTTTCACATTGCCATGGGTGCTGTGCTGGGCATTGCTGCTCACGGTCGCACCAAGGAAAAGACCGCAGCAATCGAAAACAACGTAACACAAGAAAAAGAGTAATCCACCATGGCGCGAGCACCCAAATCCCGTGGCATATCATTAGAAGACCTAATGGTTGCGCAACAACGCATGAGGCAAGGCTATGTCGAAGGCAGCAATTTATCGGAGCAACAATCTGAGACAGCACAAAAACAGATTGAAAAACTCAATGAAATTAAAACCGTTTTGGTTGCCGACGACACATCGAAAACCAAACTCAATGATGATGTGCGACGCATTACTCGACCTAAACGGGATTCGCGCAGCATAGGTCTCGTAGACGTACGCGACGAAATTCGCAATCTCAAAACCAATCTACGAGACCTAGCTAAAAACATAGGTGGCAAATCTAGCAAGGCTGACAAAGAAGCCACCGATAAAAAGAAGGTGACCGACGAAGAACGCACAGAAATTCTTAAAAAAATTGGCGAAGTTATTCAAGAAAAAACTGCGCTGGAACGCGGTGCAAGCAACGAAACTCTTACAACGCGCAATCAAAACACCTTTGAAAAGTTTGTACAAACTACGCAGGAACGTGAAAAACTTCTGGCCGATGCCGATGATAAACAACGAGAAATATTTGAAAGTCTTGAGGCCACTCTAATTAAACTCAGCGAAGCCGACAGCGATGAAAGCGAAAAACTTCGCAAAGAGTTAGATAAACTCAGCGGGCAACTCAAAGAAACCAAAAAAACCGCAGCTCGAAGCAACATTGGTGCGCGGCTAGAAAATGCTCAACGCACAGCTGCCGGCGGAGTAACAGGTGCCAGTGGAACTTTTGGTGATGCCCTGGCTGCCCTCATGGGCAAAAAAGAAGTATTAAAATCAGGATATAGTTATGATGCCACACTGCGAGGCAGCAAATATCGAGGTCCACAGGGTACTGCAGTTAAAGCCGACGAAGCGCGCGCTGGCCGACTACAGGGCTTTGGAGCCATAGTTGGCAATCTAGCCAAAGGTGGTTATGAACGTTATTTAGAAAGTAAAAAGTCTACAAAAGTAGAAAGTTTCTTTAATAATTTTCGAACTTCGGAAAGTCAATCACGTGTTGGTGAACTGCAGGGACGACAACAAGAATTGATGTCGCAACTCAGTGGCAGCAATATTCAGGGTGAACCTGCTGGTGCTGATCCCAGCATCATGATGAAGCAACGCACGCCGGCTCAGGCCATGGCTCGCGATGCCGGAAAAAAATTAGCAGTCAATGTAGTAAACATCACTGCCAAGGCAGTCAATCTCAAAGGTCCCATTAAGCCGCTGACATCTCCGGTATCTACACCGGCCTCCACCAATCCACTGTTT
>Ga0222712_10005082_pt1 | contig 13474 bp, 11 predicted proteins | sample C33_657DmetaG_FD_165043 | JGI IMG/M metagenome (GOLD analysis project Ga0222712, IMG submission 165043) | Estuarine water microbial communities from San Francisco Bay, California, United States - C33_657D | ecosystem: Environmental > Aquatic > Marine > Unclassified | place: USA: California...
TTAATTCAGGCAGTTTACTGATAACTCAATCTGATTTAATTAGACAGTTATGGCTTGATAATAATTTTTATGGTAGTATTTTTTCGTTTCAACATAGTAAAAATAAGTCCCAATTAATAATTGGTGGTGGAGTAAATAAATACGACGGTAAAAATTTTGGAAATGTTATTTGGACCAAGGAGCAACCATTAATTAGTTCAAATTACCAATGGTATAATCATACTTCATTTAAAACTGATTTTTCTTTATATACCAAATGGACTCAGCAAATTTTTCAACATTTTCAAAGTTTCATCGATCTTCAATTTAGAAATGTTGATTACACTATCAATGGTTTTAGAAACAATCCAAGGCTAATGATTCATACTAATTACAATTTTGTAAATCCAAAAGCTGGTTTAACCTTCACAAAAGATAAATGGCAAGCCTTCCTATCCTTTGCAATGAGTTCGAAGGAACCTAATAGAGATGATTTTGAAGCAGGCAAGTCATTACAGCCAAAATCTGAAAAATTACAAGATTTTGAATTGGGAGTTGAAAGGAAAAGTAAAATTATTTCTTATAGTGCCAATTTATATTTTATGAATTATAAAGATCAGTTGGTATTAACTGGTAAAATAAATGATGTAGGAGCTTATACAAGAAGCAATATTGCAAAAAGCTATCGAGCAGGAATAGAATTGCAATCCAAATTAATGCTTACAAAATGGTTCAATATTGAAGCCAATTTAACCCTGAGTGAAAATAAGGTGAAAGATTTTACAGAGCATATTGATGATTATGACAATGGAGGACAGATTACCAATATTTACAAAAAGTCAACCTTGTCATTTTCTCCCGCTTTAATAGCTGGAAGTTCGTTAAATTTTATTCCATTCAATAAAGGTGAAATAAGTTTAATTAGTAAATATGTCAGCAGGCAATTTTTAGATAATACTGAAAATAATAGCAGAATCATCAATGCTTATTATGTCCAGGATATTAAAGTAAGCTATCTACTGAAATGGAAAATATTAAAAGAGGTAAGATTGATAGGACAATTAAACAATATTTTCAGTAAAAAGTATGAATCAAATGGATATACTTTTAGTTATGTGTATGGCAGTTTGACTACTGAAAATTATTATTTCCCAATGGCTCCATTAAATGGTATGTTGGGAATTAATATCAGTTTATAAGATTAGACTTGAAATTTTTCTCTCCAATGAAGCATACCTCCAGTCAAATTTTTCACATTGGAGAATCCAGCAGCGGCTAATATTAAACATGCTTGTCCACTTCTATTACCACTTCTGCAATAAACAATAATTTCGTCTTCTTTCCAATTTTCAATTTCATCTAATTGCATTGATTGAATTTGACCAAGAGGAAGTAATAATCCTCCTATATTAAATTCAGAATTTTCATGAGGTTCTCTAACATCTAAAATGTTTAATTTCTCCCCAGCATTTAATCTGTTTTGTAATTCCTCGATTGAAATTGTTGTCATTTTTATTTATTTTATTCTTGATTGAGTAGTATCTATTGGTGATTTTTTAATGGAAGAAATATACAAATCCATTAGTTGACCCGAACGAATAAATAAAGGCCTTTTTTCTTCATCCATAGTTTCAGGACTTTGTTTATAAATAAACGCAGAGGCGGTATCTGTAACCACCCCTTCAGCAATTATTGCAGCAATATTGACACCTAATAAATCTAATTGAGCTTTTGCTTCACTATAGGTTAATCCAATTAAATCTGGCACCATGGTTTCTTCATCCATCAGACCTCCAGCAATTAATAAACTAATTCTACTACCCCACTGCACTTTATCTCCAGGTGAAATCCTACTTCCTTTATAATATTGCTCTAGAATAGTACCCTTCATAAAATCTGCCTTCATAGTGGTATCTCCTAGTTGCAAATGATTTCTTTTTAATAGTTCTAATGCAAAACCATAACTCCTTCCTTCTAATGAAGGCATTGTTACCATAGGAGGAATATATCTATTAACAGTAATATAAACAGTACGATTAATTTTAACAGTCGAATTTGAATCGGGTAATTGTTTAATAATTGTACCTCTAGTTATTGTATCACTATAAATTGAATCTTTAACAATTACATCAAACCCCTTACTTTCAAGTAAAGCAATGGATTGATTATAATCTTTACCAATTACTCCAGGAACTGTCAAATATTCTCCATGTTTGGTAATCCAACCTAACAATTGTAGTAATAAGAATATCATCAAAATAGCCAATGAAATTGCAGCTAGCAGATTAACCCAAATAGATTTATTTGTGATGAATTTGAACACAGTGAGAATTTAAGTTAAATTACCATTTAATTAATTAAAATACTTTTAAAATTAGCATCAAATTAAACATTCTTCAATCAAGCTAGAATAAAAATCTTGTAAAGACCAACCCATAGCTTTTACTTGCTGAGGTATGATACTTGCCTCACTTTGACCTGGCACCGTATTTATCTCTAACATATAAGGCTCTCCATTAGATTCATTATATATAAAATCAATACGAATAACTCCATTACAATTAAATATTGAGTAAGCTTTTATGGCAGCTGATCTTATTTTTTCAGCAATTGATTCTTCCAAATTGGCAGGAGTTATTTCTTGACTAGCTCCATTATATTTAGCTTCAAAATCAAAAAATTCTTTTGTCGTAATTACTTCAGTAATTGGCAAAGCGATGATCTCCCCTTTTGACTTAAAAACTCCAATCGTAAATTCTCTTCCTTTAATATATTCTTCTATAAGCACCTGTTCATCCTCTTTAAAGGCTTTTTCTATAGCTTGAGGCAAATCATTTTCACTATTTACCTTACTCATACCGATACTACTTCCTCCATTATTTGGTTTTACAAAAACCGGTAAGGTGAGTGAAGAAAGTATTTCCTTTATTGAAATAGTAGCTTGCTTAAAAAGGTGAAGAGATTTAGCTACTTTAATACCACCAAAAGCAGCAACAGCAACTGTATAACGTTTATTAAAAGTTAAAGCAGAGGTAGCTGTATTACAAGATGTATATTTAATATTCAAACAATCAAAATATCCTTGCAATTTACCATCTTCTCCAGGAGTACCATGTAATCCTATTAAGACCGCATCAAATAAAATTTTATTTCCGTCAACATTAATGGAAAAATCATTTTTATCAACCACCACTTTTTCTCCATTAGACTGAGTATAAAACCAACCAGTAGTAGAAATGTCAATCAAATAACAAATCCACTTTTCAGGATCCATGTTATTTTGAATGGTTTTGGCAGATTTATAGGAAATGACCGCTTCACCTGAAAAACCTCCTGTAACTAATGCTATTGTTTTTTTCATTTATTGACAATAATTAATAATACAAAGAAACGAAATTTGACTTGAACGAAGGAAACGTATTTTATGATAAAATATTGAAAAAATACTTTGATAAAAATTTAAAGTAGTCTATTCAATTCCTTCATTTTGAGACTCAAGAACAAATTTCCAATTACCATCAGCTTGTTTCTTCCAAACACTAACGTAAGTCCCATAAAAAATCGTGTCTTTGTTATTTGGTTTTAAAGAATATACACCATAGGTATAACCCAATTCGCCAGAGTTAGCGACAGATCCACCTCTTGGTTCCCAAGTCATCATATAGGAGTTATCTTCTAATTGACTTACATAATGTAAAGCCTGTCCTCCTATTAAAGGGAAAGTTCCTGGTCTAAGAAATACCCCTTTATTGTCTATAAATTGAATTAAAGCGAATTTAATCCCCTTTTGCTCACTTAATTTAGAAAATGATCTGTCGATATCCAGTAATTGAAAGGTATTGTCAACTGTATTAGCTGAAGGTTTTTTAGTATTACAAGAAAAAATAATACAAATAATTACAATCAATATTCCATTAAAATTTTTAATCATTCGTAATTATATTTAAATAATAATATATATAAAAAAGCGAACATATCTTTCGATATACTCGCTAACAAATTAGAAAAAAGAAATTAAATGAAACTTATAGGTTGAATTAAATAAAATTCTAGCTAAAAGAATATTTAATTAGTAAAAATATTAAATATGCAATTTGGCTTTTTTAGCCATCAAATCATCTACAGTTTCTTTGTATAAATCATCTGGTACGCAGCAATCAACAGGACAAACTGCAGCACACTGAGGTTCTTCATGAAAACCTTGACATTCAGTACACTTATTTGGTGTAATGTAGTAAGTATCAGCACTTACAGGAGAATTCCTTTGGTCAGCTCCTACTATTGAACCGTCTAAAAGAGTAAATGAACCTTTAACTGTTGTACCATCTGCGATGGCCCATTCCACACCACCTTCATAAATTGCGTTATTAGGGCATTCTGGCTCACATGCACCACAATTAATACATTCATCAGTTATTTTAATAGCCATTTGATTTGATTTAGAGTTAAGTTAATACGAAATTTGTATACAAAATAAGTAGATAAGAATGAAATTACAAAATCGAATTGAAATTTTGCGTAAACTCAGAGATTATTTAATCAATAATTCTGAGGAATGGCAACAAGTAAAGCATACTGCCTCTATCCACAATGGTTGGTTTACGCCAAGTTTCATCGATTTATCAATCAATAATATTATTGAACGATATCTGGATGAAAATGATCTTCATGCATGGATAAAGGACTATTCAATCATCGATCCATCCAGTCCAAAAAATATAGGTATTGTAATGGCAGGTAATATTCCAATGGTTGGATTTCACGATTTTCTATCGGTATTCATCAGTGGACATTATCAGACCATTAAGTTGTCTGAAAAAGACAACCAACTTCTCAAACATTTGTTACTAAAAATGTACGAATGGGATAGCAAAATGAAAGAATATGCGCAATTTGCTAGTCTATTGAAGGGTTGTGATGCCTATATAGCAACAGGAAGTAATAATAGTGCTCGTTATTTTGAGCAATATTTTGCAAAATATCCCAGTATTATAAGGAAAAATCGGACTTCAATAGCTATTCTTGACGGTACCGAAACAAATGAATATCTGGAAAAATTGTCAGATGATATCCATTTGTTTTTTGGATTAGGATGTAGAAATGTCACCAAAATCTATGTTCCTGAAGAATATAATTTTATACCTTTATTACAGTCATTTCATCAATATAAATATTTCGCAGATCACCATAAGTATAAAAACAATTACGATTATAACTTGTCTATTCAATTAATGAATAACCGTTATTATATGACGAATGAAAGTACTTTATTAGTTGAAAATGATTCCTTATTTTCACCTATCAGTCAGTTAAACTATAGTTTTTATAATAATAAAGAAAGTGTAATAGAAAATTTGAAAATTCAGGAAGATGTCCAATGTATTGTAGGATTAGATATCCCTTTTGGAATGGCCCAAAAACCTGGGTTAAAGGATTATGCAGACGGAATTGATACCTTAGATTTTTTAAGTAAATTGTAAATTCTTTTACCCTTTGCCTCCTAATTAATTGTTAAAGATAATACTGACTAATTTACATTTTGTCAGGGCATCGTTACTTTGTATTTTAAGGCATGAAAATTGTTTATTGTAAATTTTATTACCGATTAAAATTTGATTAATTATGAAATTAAAACAGGTTTTCTTAACAGTTGCTATCAGTGCGGTTACTGCTTTTGGGGTAATGTTGACTTACAACAAATATTTACAATATTCCAAAACCTACGGAGGTCAAGAAGCGGGGGTGATTCCTGCTAATTACAAATTTGCTAAACTTGCCGAAAATACTTCTATTAATCCTCCGGGTGCTATCGATTTTACTCAATCGGCTGCAGCTGCTTTGCCAACAGTAGTTCATATTAAGACTAAAACTAATGCAAAGCAAATAAATAATAACCTACCCAGAAATCAGCGCCCAAAAAATCCATTTAGTGACTTATTTGGTGATGATATTATGGAACAATTTTTTGGTAATCAAAGAGGCTATGTTCCCGAACAAAAGGCATCAGGTTCTGGAGTAATTATTAGCGCGGATGGTTATATTGTTACCAATAACCATGTTGTAGAAAATGCAGATGAACTAGACGTTACTTTAAGTAATAAAAAATCATACAAAGCCAAAGTAATTGGTACAGATGCTGCTTATGACCTAGCGGTTATCAAAATAGAAGAAGCCGGTTTGCCATTTTTAATTTATGGTAATTCTGATGAAGTAAAAATTGGTCAATGGGTATTGGCTTTAGGCTATCCCTTAAATTTAGAAACTACCGTTACCGCAGGTATCGTAAGTGCAAAAGCAAGAAGTCTTGGATTAAATAAAGGTACTAAGACGAACTCTCCGGTTGAGTCGTTTATACAAACAGATGCAGCCGTAAATCAGGGAAATAGTGGTGGAGCACTCATTAATACCAATGGAATGTTAATTGGCATTAATTCAGCTATAGCTTCTCCTACAGGTTATTATTCAGGCTATTCTTATGCAATCCCAGTTAATATTGTAAAAAAAGTAGTGGATGATCTAATCAAATATGGTAATGTGCAGAGAGGTTATTTGGGAGTGGCTACAGTAAATACCAATGATATTTCTGCAGAGGCAAAGACAAGAATGAATTTAAATTTTAAAGGTGACGGATTAGTAATCACTGAAGTATCTGCCAACAGTGGTGCAGCAGATGCAGGATTGAAAAAGGGAGATATTATTAAATCAGTCAACGGTGTTGCTGTAATACTTCCTTCTGAGCTACAGGAATTAGTAACTCGATACAAACCTAGCGATAAAGTAACCGTGGTGTTTTCTAGAAACGGCATAGATAAAACTATCGTTGCTACATTAAAAAACAAAGCAGGGAATTTTGATTTAGTAAAGAGTGATAATTCGGCCATGTCAAAATTGGGTGCAGAATTCATCACTTTAGCTCCCAAAAAAGCAAAAGAATACGGAATACCAGGTGGAGTGATAGTTAAAAAAATTGCAGATGGAACCTTAAGTGATCAGACAAGAATGAGAGATGGCTTTATCATTGTAAAAGTGGATGATACTGAAATTAAAACGATAGAGGATTTAACCAAAGCATTAAATAATGTTAAGACTATAACGATCAGTGGTTTTTATCCAGGATATGATGGATTATATGATTATCCGATCACTTTGGATTAAAAATTGACTTCTTTCAAAGAGGCGCGTTGATTTCAACGCGCCTTTTTAAATAGCAGAATTATTCAAAATTGAGTAACCCTATTTTTCAAAAACTCTATACTCCCAGGGATTCAATTCAAATGATTTTATTTCTGAAAAATTATAATCCCCTTGAGTAAATACATTATTAAATATCCCTCCCAAGTTTTCATCCATTATTGTAAAATTAACCAATTGGCTACTTAAATTTAATAATACTAAAACTTCATGTGCTCCATTTTTTCTTAAATAGCTTAATACCCTATTTTCTACATTGGTTTGTAAAACAAAGGTTACTGATGCTGAATCACCCGCCCTAAGCGCTGGATTATTTTTTTTAAGCCCAAGTAAGATTTTATAAAAATGATGCAATTCGAATTTATCCGACCAATCAATGGCATCTTTCTCAAAAAATTGTAACCTTTTCAAATTAGGTAACTCCTGACCACTATATATTAGCGGTATTCCTTCCCAAGTAATACTATGTACTGCAAAGGCTTTTGCAGCATTACCATATTTTTCGTATTCAGTTCCATTCCAACTATTTTCATCATGATTAGAGGTAAACCATAATTTTAAATTATCCTTTTTTCCAATTTGGTTATAACGATTTAATATTCCATCTAAAACATTTTTAAGCTGATGGTTCTTATAAAAATCTTCTGTATGGTGCATCCAAGTCCAAGTATAACAAGCATCAAAAGCGTTATAATAATCCGGATTTTCCAATGGATCACTTTCAGCTAACCAAAATAAGGTTTTTGTTTTTTCAATTTCTGTTCTTGCTTCCATCCAAAAATCGAGTCTAACCCAAAACGCTAAATCACAACGAAATCCATCGATATCACATTCAGAAATCCAATATTTCATTGAATCAATCATTGCTAACCTTAAATTAGGGTTATCATAATCCAATTCAATAATATCATCCATACCACTAGCAATTTTAAAATCTCCAGTTGCACTATCTTTTTTATAATATTCAGGATGAGTAATAGTCCAAACATGATCCCAACCAGTATGATTGGCCACCCAATCGATAATAATTTTAAATCCTAATTCATGAGCAATTTTTACAATAGATTTAAAGTCATCCAAATTTCCAAATTCGGGGTTAATAGAGGTATAATCGCTACAGGCATATGGACTACCCATTGTCCCTTTTTTGAGTTTTTGAGCAATTGGAGTAATAGGCATGAACCACAAAGTGGAGACACCCATGTCTTTTAATCGAGGTAATTCCCTTTCAAAAGCCTTAAAAGTACCTTCTTGGCTATATTGTCGAATATTCACCTCATATACATCAGTAGTATTGATCCAATCTGCTTTTTTAAATATCATTGTAGAAAAAGATTGATTTAATGAGGACTTAAAATTAATTACCAATGAAAAGGAATACACTACTTTAATCTACCAATGAATCTAGTTGAAAGGGTAGATTAACGCTCAAAAGTAAGATGAATTTCGATAAATCATCTATTCAAAATTAACTCACAACATTGTACCTTTGAGCATATTATTGCATTTATTATGAAACAATTCAATGTTCCAGCAATTTATAGAAGTACTTTAATAGCGGCTGTTAAAAATAGTCGTAAAATAAAGGACAAAATGAAGAAGGACTTTAGTCCTACCCTGCTTGATTTTGGCGACATTCAGCTGTATCTTTCGCGTCATTTTGGTTTATGTTATGGAGTCGAAAATGCTATAGATATTGCTTTTAGAACTATTGAAGAGAATCCTGGGAAAAGAATTTTCTTATTGAGTGAAATGATTCATAATCCTCAAGTAAATGAAGATTTAAAACAAAGAGGTATTCAGTTTATTCAAGATACAAATGGAAAGGAAATCATCCCCTTCGATACAATTACAAGTGATGATGTAGTTATTATACCTGCTTTTGGAACAACTTTAGCTATTGAGAAGAGACTAAAAGATATTGGCATAAAAACTGAGCAATACAATACCACCTGTCCTTTTGTAGAAAAGGTATGGAATAGAAGCGAACAGATTGCGCAAAAAAAATACAGTGTAATAATTCATGGCAAACCCACTCATGAAGAAACAAGAGCTACCTTTTCTCATGCTGCTTTTAATGCGCCTACCATTGTGGTGAACGATATGAAAGAAACCATTTTATTAGGTAAATACATCACAGGAGAAAAAAATATCGAAGATTTTTACACCGATTTTTCAGGTAGGTATTCTAACGGCTTTGATATTCAAAAGGATCTACAAAGATTTGGAGTAGTTAACCAAACTACCATGCTAGCTAGTGATACTCAAGCTATAGCTGACTATCTAAAAGAATTAATGATAAATCATTATCAACTAACTGAAGATACAGTCAGTGAAAAATTTGCTGAAACTAGAGATACCCTCTGTTATGCTACTAATGATAACCAATCAGCTGTTTACGGATTATTAAAGCAGCCAGCGGATCTAGCGATTGTAGTAGGAGGCTATAATAGTAGTAACACATCACATTTAGTAGAATTGTGCGAAGAAAAATTACCTACTTATTTTATTGATGGAGAACAGAGAATTCAATCTCAATCATCAATAGAGCATTTTAATTTCCATAAAAAAGAAAGTACAGTTTCTACCAACTTTCTACCCAATAAAAAGCCTTTGAGCATATTATTGACTAGTGGAGCTAGTTGTCCAGATACAATGGTAGAAAATGTAATCAAAAAACTTGTCTCCTTCTATACAAGCAGTAAAACTATAGAAGATCTTACCAAAGAATTTGAGAATGATTAGTGTAAAAGTTTATTAAACTAAACGAAGTGCAAATGCTAATTGTTCCTCCATACTAAGGTGAGAATTATCTAAAATAATTGCATCTTCTGCTTTTCTCAAAGGACTAATTTCTCTAGTAGAATCTAGGTGATCCCTAGTCTCTAAATTTTTCTTTACTTCTTCCCTGGTGATTTGAGGGTTTTTAGGTCTTAATTCCTTTAGTCTTCTTTCTACTCTAATATCACTATCAGCCGTCATAAAAAGCTTTATTTCTGCAGTGGGAAAAACAGTAGTTCCGATATCTCTCCCATCCATAACAATACCTTTGTTAACCCCCATCTTTTGTTGTTGAGCTACGGCAAAGGTCCTTACTGCTTCAATAGCAGCAATAGCACTTACTTTTTCAGCAACGGAAAGATCTCTAATCAAAGTTTCTATATTTTCATCATTGAGATAAATATCAGCGTGCTTAGCATCAGGATTAAAACGAAAATCGATATTGATATTTTTTAAAGCTGCTGATACTTCTACGGTATTGGATAAATCAATACTGTTTCGTAAAAAAAACAAAGTAATTGCACGATACATAGCGCCACTGTCAATATAAACATAGCCTAACTTATTGGCCAATTGTTTTGCTAGTGTACTCTTTCCACAGGCTGACCAGCCATCGATAGTAATAATTTTTTTATTCATTTATGCAAAAGTCAAGTAAAAAATTCCAATCAACAAAAATATATTAAAGGTTTGAATAGTATACTAAATTTATAAAAAAAGCCATCCCAAATAGGATGGCTAAATATACTTATTGTAAAGATTAGGCTTTTGATGGAGCTTCTTCTTTTTTCTCTTCAACTTTTAGCGTAAATAAGATTTTCTCCCCTTTTTCATCTAAGTCTGCTATCAACGTATCACCTGCTTTTACCATCATATTTAAAATTTCTTCTGCTAAAGGATCTTCTAAATATTTTTGTATAGCTCTGTGTAATGGCCTAGCTCCAAATTGAGAATCATATCCCTTATCTGCAATGAAATCTTTAGCTTTTGAACTGAGTTCCATTGTAAAGCCTAGATTAACTAATCTTTTCATCACACCTTTCATTAAGATGTCTATAATTTCAAATATATTTTCGCGGGTAAGTGAATTGAAAATTACCACATCATCGATTCTATTCAAAAATTCTGGACTAAAAGTGCGCTTTAATGCTTTTTCTATGACTGCCTTATTATTTTCTTCAGCATTTTGAATCCTAGAGGCTGTAGCAAAACCTACCCCCTCACCAAAATCTTTTAGCTGTCTTGCTCCAATATTGGAAGTCATAATAATAACAGTATTCTTGAAATCAATTTTTCTTCCCATACCGTCTGTCAGTAAACCATCATCTAAAACCTGTAAAAGTATATTGTAAATATCTGGATGGGCTTTTTCAATCTCATCAAGCAATATTACGCTATATGGTTTACGACGAACACGCTCAGTAAGCTGTCCACCTTCTTCATAACCAACATATCCTGGAGGAGCACCAATTAAACGACTAACAGTGAATTTTTCCATGTATTCACTCATATCAATTCGGATCAGTGAATCATCATTATCAAACATATAACGAGCTAGCGAACGAGCCAACTCAGTTTTACCTACTCCTGTAGGGCCAAGGAATATAAAAGTACCAATTGGTTTCTTAGGATCTTTTAGACCGACTCTATTTCTTTGAATCGCTTTCACCACCTTTAAAATTCCATCTTCCTGACCTACCACTACATTTTTAAGATCTTCTCCCATACGACGAAGCTTATCAGTTTCAGCCTGAACCATTCGTTTTACTGGAATTCCAGTCATCATACTAATTACTTCTGCAATATCTTCCTCATCAATAGGGAAACGCTTATGTTTACTTTCTTCTTCCCAATCGTTTTTAGCTTTTTCAAGTTCCTCTTGCAATCTTTTTTCAGAATCTCTTAAAGAAGCCGCTTCTTCAAAACGCTGACTTTTTACTACCTTATTTTTTTCTAATTTAATGTCCTCAATTTTCTTTTCTAAATCAATTACATTTTCTGGAACATTAATGTTTTTGATATGCTTGCGTGCACCTACTTCATCTAATACATCAATCGCCTTGTCTGGTAATAAACGATCAGTCATGTATCTTTCGCTCAATTTTACACAGGCATCGATGGAAGAATCGCTATAAGTAACATTATGATAATCCTCGTATTTACTTTTGATATTTGTAAGAATCTGAATGGTTTCTTCCACTGATGGTTGTTCTACAATCACCTTCTGAAAACGCCTATCTAATGCACCATCTTTTTCAATATGCATACGGTATTCATCCAGGGTAGATGCACCAATACATTGTAATTCACCTCTAGCAAGTGCAGGTTTAAAAATATTACTTGCATCTAATGATCCGCTAGCTCCCCCTGCTCCTACAATTGTATGAATTTCATCTATGAATAAAATAACATCTCTATTTTTTTCAAGCTCATTCATGATCGCTTTCATCCTTTCTTCAAATTGACCACGATATTTGGTACCTGCCACTAATGCAGCAAGATCCAGCGATACCACTCTTTTATCGAATAATACCCTACTCACTTTTCGTTGAACAATTCTAAGCGCTAAGCCTTCCACAATGGCTGTTTTACCCACTCCAGGTTCTCCAATCAAAATAGGATTATTCTTTTTTCTTCTAGAAAGAATTTGGGAAACCCGCTCAATTTCATTTTCTCTTCCTACAATAGGATCTAGGGTTCCATTTTCTGCCAATCTAGTGATGTCTCTACCGAAATTATCTAAAACAGGTGTTTTTGTTTTTGGCTGTGCACCTGCACCACCTCGTTGCGATTTTTGTTGTTGACTAAATTGTTTCCTTTCTTCATCAAACTCTTCTTCTGATTCGTCAGAAAATTCAGCAGCTGGTGGTGTAGAAGAAACAAATCCTAATTCATTTTTAAAAATATCATAATCGACATCAAATTGATTCAAAATTTGAGTGGCTATATTTTCTTTATTTTTTAAAATTGATAACATCAAATGCTCACTCTCCACCATCACACTCTTATAAGCTTTTGCTTCAAGAACAGTAATTCTAATCACTTTTTCTGCCTGCTTAGTTAATGGAAGTGAATTAATATTAGCAATATTTTTACCCGTCTTATCCTTAACAGCCACCTCAATTTCTTTCCTTAATTCATACAAATCAACATTCAATGATTTTAAAATCTTAATGGCCGTATTTTCACCATCACGTATCAATCCTAACACTAAATGCTCAGTGCCTATAAAATCATTTCCTAATCGCAAAGCTTCCTCTCTGCTGTAAGAAATAATTTCCTTTACCTGTGCTGAAAAATTATTGTCCATTTATAGTGAATTTTTATTTTAATAATAACGAATAATTAAGTGAATTGTTTGGAAATAATCATTCTATCGTCTTGAGAAAAATACCTTCTCTGAAATTAATTACTAGGTCAATACAATTGAATCAGTAACTTTTAAATATCAATCAAAATCTTTCATTAAAACGAATAAAAGCTAAAATTTCCTTTACTTTACAAAATACCAAAAACAAATATT
>Ga0222712_10005083_pt1 | contig 13470 bp, 22 predicted proteins | sample C33_657DmetaG_FD_165043 | JGI IMG/M metagenome (GOLD analysis project Ga0222712, IMG submission 165043) | Estuarine water microbial communities from San Francisco Bay, California, United States - C33_657D | ecosystem: Environmental > Aquatic > Marine > Unclassified | place: USA: California...
ATCTTCATGGATATCCAAAGGAGTCTAAAGATAGTATTATAGCTAGGATATCACAAGCCTTAGAACTTCAAGATAATGAATTAGAAGATGTAACAAATAATTCTTATTATATGCATAGCATAGATAATGGGGTTGTTGGTGTACTTAATGTAAAGAATTGCTTTATGCCAATTCAAATTGTATTGTGTGATAGATATCCAATTGATATGTTGTACACATTTCATGGGAGTTTATCTAAGGCTTCTTATACTCGTGGTTATTATTGGGACTACCTAAAGAACTCAGAAGACTATGAGTTAGGAACTAGTATAGAGTTTGATATTAGTAAGCAGTTTAAAGTTCATTTAGTTAGAAAAACTGATGATCCAAAGTACATAGCAAAAATTAAAGCTAAGTATCCTGACTTTACTACTGTGTACGAATCATGAACATTTTCTTCCTAGATCGTGATCCTGATAAGTGTGCTATGGATCACTACGATACTCATGTAGTAAAAATGATTCTAGAGTCTGCCCAACTATTGTCCACTGCTCATCATTTATGTGGTGAGGGTGGACCATACAAAGTAACTCATCAGAACCATCCTTCCGCTATATGGGTTAGAGAGTCTGTTGCTCACTATAACTGGCTTTATCTTTTAATGATAGAGCTAGGTAAAGAGTATACACATCGCTTTGGCAAAGAGCATAAAACTATACGTGAGCATAAAGATTCTTTGTTTAACACACCAAGGGACATTAAAGCACTAGGGTGGCAAGATCCACCTCTAGCTATGCCAGAGCATTGTCAATTAGATAATGCTGTTAATTCATATCGATATTATTATTTAACAGAAAAAATTAATTTAATGAAATATACAAATAGGGATGCACCTTGGTGGCTACAAAAGAAGATCGCTACGATTCCCTCTATCTAGATCTTGCAAAAAGGATTGCTCTAATGTCACATGCTGAGAAGCGTAAAGTAGGTGCAATTGCAGTAAAGAACAACAATATTCTTAGTTTTGGCTTTAATGGAACGCCTAAAGGTTTTCCTAATAAATGCGAGAACGATCAGAATAAAACACTATCGTATGTAATTCATGCTGAAGCTAATTTAGTATCTAAAGCAGCTGCAGAAGGTTTAAGCTTACGTGGTTCAACAGTATATGTAACAACTGCTCCTTGTGACAATTGTTCCTTATTACTAATTCAATCGGGTATTGAGAGGGTTGTCTTCTCAGACCCGTATAAAACAGATTCAGGTATTTTAACATTAATTCATAGTAACATAAGAGTTCAACAAAAATGAAAAAAGCATTAGTATATCAAGTGCCATCCGCAACATACACCTATCCTCGTGGAGATAAATATCTATATCTCAGCTTTGTAGATCGTCCTACTATTATTAAATACAAAGTACGTAACAAAGTAGGTCAAAAACTTCTTGCTCGTGTTAAGAAGTATGGTTATGAGAAAGTAACTTACCCAGTATGATAGCATTAGTAGACGGAGACGTTCTACTATATCAGGCTATTTGGGGCACTGAAGACGTAGAAGAAGCTAAAATTAAATTAGACGAAGTTCTTGAAGCTGTTGTTGAAAACACCTTTTGCAGTGATTACCTCATTGCAATTGGTGGACTTAATAATTGGAGAGAAGAATTTTTTCCTGAATATAAAAAGAGTAAAGCAAGACTCGCATCTAAGAAAAACAGAGCAGAACATTTTGATGAATTAAAAGACTGGTTTTGTAAACACCCTAATGCAGTAGTTGCCCACGGATTTGAAGCAGATGACTTACTCCGAATTTGGGCATTAGAGGCTATTAGAGATGGTGATCCTTATGTTGTATGTACAATTGATAAGGACTTAGATTGCATTCCTGGAAGACATTTCAAACCAGGAAAAGATGAACATTATGAAGTAAGTGAAGATGCTGCAGACATCCACTACTGGCGACAGATACTTATGGGCGATGCGGTAGACAATATTCCTGGACTTAGTAAAGTAGGTCCAGTAAAAGCCAATAAGATCTTAGAGGGCTGTGATAATAATAATAAAAGAAAGGCAGCAGTAATCAATGCTTACAAAGAACAATATGGCGACCAGTGGAAACCTTATTTACTTGCCAATGGCAGGTTGATCCACATCTGGCGCTATATAAATGACCACTTCCAAATCAAAGAATAAAGACAATGGACATTGGAACTTTACTGAACAACTAGATTATAATAACGCTTTTGGTTTTGTTTATTTAATCAAGGATACTAAGAATGGTATGATGTATATTGGTAAGAAAATCTTTAGAGGTACAGGTAAAATAAACAGAGGTAAGCCAAGTAATTGGAGAACCTATACTAGCTCATCTAAAGATATTAATGCCCTAATCGAAGAGAATGGAAAAGATTCTTTTGAATTTTATGTATTAGATCAGTATTACACTAGAGGCGGTTTAAGTTGGGCTGAAACATGGTCTCAATGTTTTGTAGAAGTCCCAACTAACAACCATATTTGGTACAATCGTTTTATTGATAAAGTTCAATGGAGATCATCTGAAGAAGTATCTGTTAGACATCGTAAGAGATTAAATAAATTAGCAGGATTAAAATAATGAAATTAATTGGTTTTCTATTTGGTTTTTGTTCAATGCTTATAGTATCAGCACAAGCTGTTAATTTGCTAACAGGGGTAGAGCAATGGAGTTCAGCAGACTTTTTGTTAGTCTCAGTAGCCTTTAGCTTTATCTCAACCGCTTGTTTTGCAGCTAATAACGTAATAAATAAATAAAATGGGAAAAATAGTTGTAAAGGATCAACCTTGCCTAAGTGAAGACTGTGGTAGTAGCGATGCTAGACAGATATACGAGGATGGAACCTCATATTGTTTTTCATGTAGAGGCTGGTTTCCAGATCAAAGTAAGGATTCTTTTGTGACAAGTAAAAAGGAAAGTTATGGCATTGAAACATTAGAAGAGATTTCTACTTATGCTATAAGAGGTTTTGCTGACCGCAAGATCACAAGAAAAATTGCAGAACACTTTAATATAAAGGTTACAGTAAATGAAAAAGGTGATATCGATTCGCATTATTACCCATATGGTATTAATGAAATTACAGGATATAAAAAGCGCATTCTTCCTAAGGACTTCACAGTTATCGGAAAAATTAAAAGCCTTTTTGGACAAATGCAAGCGGGCAATGGGGGTAAACAATTAGTAATTACCGAGGGTGAGATTGATGCATTAACAGTTTCTCAAGCTTGGTTTGATAAATACGAAAAGATTTATCCAGTAGTTTCTATACCCTCTGCAAGTCAAACTAATATTCTACTTAGCAATAGAGATTGGCTACGTAGCTTTGATTCAGTAGTAATCTGGTTTGATAATGATGAACCAGGAAAAGAAGCTGCTGATAGAGCTGCTAAAATTATTGGCTTTGATAAAGTTAAAATTGTAAGAAATACTAAGTTTAAAGACGCTAATGAACTATACGTCAAGGAAGGACACTTAGCAGTTCTTTCTCAGGTATGGGATGCACAATCGTGGAGTCCTGTAGGTATTGTTAACTCAGCAGATACTTGGGATTTGTATAAAGCTGAATCAGATATTGACTATGTACCTTGGCCTGACTTTGCTGTAGAATTAAATAAAAAAATCTATGGTAGATGTCTAGGGTCTATTACAGTTCTTTGTTCAGGTACTGGCATGGGTAAAAGTTCTTTCTTAAAGGAAGATCAATATCATTTGCTTAAAACAACAAATGAGAAAATCGGTATTTGTTCTTTAGAAGAAAGTGTATCTGAAACAGTTGAAGGTATTATGGCGCTTCATTTAAACAAGCGTATTCAATTACCTGATGTTGAAGTTACTGAGGAAGAAGAACGCATTGCTTGGACTGAAACAATGGGTACAAGTCGTATTATGTTCTTAGATCATCAAGGATCTATGGGAGATGACTCCTTAATAGACAAGATGGAGTTTATGGCTTTAAGTGGTTGTAAGTTTATTTATCTTGATCACATTACTATTGCAGTATCAGATGCTGAAGATAATGATGTTAACCGAGCTACAGATAAGCTTATGTCTGATTTGTTAAAGCTAGCTAAACGACATAGTATTTGGATTGGAGTTGTTAGTCATCTAAGAAAGACAAACAATAACCAGAAATCTTTTGAAGAAGGTGCTGTTCCTTCAGATGATGATTTAAAAGGTTCTGGTTCACTAAAGCAGATTGGTGCACAACTAATTGCTATTAGTAGAAATAAACTTGAGACTGATCCTATTGAAAGGCACACTAGTAAGCTTTGGGTTTTAAAGGATCGTTGGACTGGCAGAACTGGTCCAATGGGTAAGTATAGGTTTATAGAAGATACTGGTAGATTAATTAATGCAAGTGATAACTTTGAGGAACTTACTATATGATGAGGTACTCTGTTTTTGCTTATGATTATTCTACTAAGAAGTATAATGAGTATATCTATGATAACACTAAAGAATGTGAGGCGGCTCTTGAAAGCTTTACTGAGTACGAGATTAACGCCTTTATATGTATTTCAGATGAGTTGATGGAAGGGAAAATAGCAGAGATTCTATTAACCCCAGGTGCTTGTTTTAACGCTTAACAATAATAAAAATAATGAAATATTACGACATTGAAATTGATTTAGAAAAAGATAAACTTTTAACAGATTATGCTTTTGATATGGTATTAGAGTTTTATGCTCAGGGAGATGAAATTTCTCCTCAACAGGTTTATGCTAGAGCCTGTCGTGCTTGGAGCACATTTAACGGAAAAACTAACTTAGAGCTTGCTCAACGTTTGTATAATTATATCTCTAACAAATGGTTTATGTTTGCTTCACCAGTATTATCGAATGCTCCCGATATTAATGGTAAAGGTAAAGGAATGCCAATCTCTTGCTTTTTAACTTATGTTCCTGATACTGTCGCTGGTCTTATTGATCATAGTTCTGAGATTCGTTGGTTATCCGTCATGGGTGGCGGGGTTGGAGGTCATTGGTCTGACATCCGTAGTGTATCTGACGTTGCTCCTGGGCCTATACCTTTCCTGAGTACTATTGATGCTGATATGACTGCTTATCGGCAAGGTAAAACACGCAAAGGTTCTTATGCTGCATATCTCAATATTGATCATCCTGATATTTTCGAATTTATTAGCATTCGAGTACCCACAGGTGATAACAATCGTAAATGTCTTAACCTCCATAACGCTGTTAATATCACTGACAATTTCATGGAGGCTGTTAAAACAGGCACTACATATGAATTGGTTGATCCAAAGAAAGGACCAACAGGGGAGTTTCTCGATGCTAGAAAAGTATTTAGCAAGTTATTGGAAACTCGCTTTCGCACAGGTGAGCCTTATCTTAACTTTATTGATACAGCTAATGATGCCTTACCTCAAGAGTTAAAAGATAAAGGTCTTAAGATTCATGGTAGTAATCTTTGTAATGAGATCCATTTACCTACATCAGAAGATCGTACTGCTGTGTGCTGTTTAAGCTCAGTCAATCTAGAGTATTTTGATCAATGGAAAGATACTAACATGATTGCTGACTTAGTAGTTATGTTAGATAACGTGTTACAATACTTTATTGAGAATGCCCCTGATAGTCTTGCTAGAGCAAAATACAGTGCTTCAAAAGAAAGATCTATTGGTTTAGGTTCTATGGGTTTCCATAACTATTTACAATCAATAAATATCCCTTTTGAGAGCGATTTTGCTTCATCAATAAATGAACAAATGTTTAACACAATTAAATCAAGAGCAGTATCTGCATCCGAAATGCTTGCAATTGATCGTGGCGGAGCACCTGACATGGCTCCAAAGAAAATTAGGCATTCACACTTGTTAGCAGTAGCCCCTAATGCTTCTTCAGGTATCTTATTAAGTACTTCCCCAAGTATTGAACCTAATAAAGCTAATGCATATACGCATCGTACTCGTGCAGGGTCCTTCTTAGTTAAAAATAAATATCTTGAAGAGTATTTAGAAACTATTGGTTACAACACAAGTGAAGTGTGGTCAAACATTATTACACATGGTGGTTCTATACAACATTTACCGTTTTTAGATAATGATGTTAAATCTGTGTTTAAAACTAGTTTTGAATTAGATCAAAATTGGATTATTAAACATGCGGCTGATAGACAAAAATATATTTGTCAAGGTCAATCAGTTAACTTGTTCTTCCCTGCAGGTGCTGATAAATCTGCTGTAAAGGATGCTCATATTAATGCTTGGGAATCTGGACTAAAAGGATTATACTATTTACGTACAGAGGCTAAAGTTCGTGCTGAAAATGTTTCACAAAAAGTTGAAGAGAATAAATTAAAAGAAATTAAGGAAACTATTATCTATGGAAAACCAAACTGTCCACAGTGCACAATGGCCAAATCTCTCCTTAATTCAAGAGGAATCGACTACGACTACATTGACATCACTACAACAGGCAAATCAGCGGCTGAAATTACTGGAAGAGCAGGTGTCCGTTCTCTCCCACAGATCTATCTTGATGGGGAATACATTGGCGGATTTGTGGAACTCAACAAGAGACTATCAAAAGCTTCCGTGGAAAATAACGTCATAGACGATGAATGTAAGGCATGCGAAGGTTAATATGGCTACACTAACAGAATTTAATAAAACATACAAACCATTTCTACATGACTGGGCAGTAGATATCACAAAGAAACATGAAGAAATTCATTGGACTGAAGATGAAGCTGACCTATCAGAAGATGTGTCCGATTGGAAATTAAAGCTTGATGAAGGCGAAAAAGAGTTTATTACAAATATCCTCCGATTGTTTACTCAAGGTGATGTTCAAGTAGGACAAAACTATTACGACTTCCTTATTCCAAGATTTAAAAATAATGAAGTACGTGTTATGCTTGGTTCTTTTGCTTCTCGTGAAGGTACACACCAACGAGCCTATGCATTGTTAAATGATACCCTTGGATTGCCAGATGAAGAGTATCATAAATTTTTAGACTACAAAGAGATGTCTGAGAAGATTGACTTTATGCAAAATAATGATACTAACACACAAACAGGTGTTGCACTTGCATTAGCAAAAGGTGTAATGAATGAAGGTGTTGCATTATTTGCTTCCTTTGTCATGTTATTAAACTTTCAAAGGTTTGGTAAAATGAAAGGTATGGGTACTGTAGTTGAATGGTCTATTCGTGATGAGACAGTACACGTAGAGGGTGGTGCTAGATTATTCCGAGAGTTCTGCAACGAACATCCTCGTATTGTTAACGATGAACTTAAGTCTAAAATTTATCAAATGGCAAGAGACGCAGTTGATCTTGAAGACAAATTTATTGAACTTGCTTTCTCAAATTATAAAATTGAAGGAATTACAGGTAAAGATGTAAAAGATTATATCCGATATATTACTGATAGACGACTATTACAACTAGGAATGAAAACTATATTTAACCACAGGGATAACCCAATGCCTTGGTTGGACTGGGTTTTATCAGGTGTTTCTCATGATAACTTCTTTGAGAAACGTGTAACTGAGTATAGTGTTAATGGTATGAATGGTGATTGGGATTGGTAATGAGTCCAGCAGATAAAATTAAACTTACTAACATGGTTGATCAAGGTGTGTATCATACACTCGATGCTATTGGAGTAACTAATGCAGAAGAAATTATGAATCATTTTGAGAAAGTTGCTGTATCTATAGTGGAAAGTTCTTCTCCTGAAAGTACTCAAGAGTTAGCTAATTTCTTTGGTATTTATTTACAAAAGAAAGCGGATAAATTAGGTGTTAAACGTAATTACGCAAATGATCAAAAATAACAATTGGCAGGAATTAGAACGTGAAGAAAAGCAATTTAAAGATGAGCGAACCTCTCACTCCGACAGACATAAACGACCTTACAAGCGAGAGCGACAACAAGGACGTTGGTGGGACGAGTATGGTTCCGAAGATGAAGATGACATTGATACAAAAGATTAAAGATTTTGTTAATAATAGCAATGTACATGTGTCTCAATTTAGGCTAGTTATTGAAGATGTCAATAAAGATACTTCAAAACTTGTTGATGATCTATGGGATACAGGTATCACATTTATTGTCAGTGGATCTACGGATCCAGTTACAATGAACGACTTAAATAACAAGATTATTAATCGTTCAGGCTCTATTGGTAGGTGGAAGGTAACAAATCCTTCTGATATTTATTTAGAGCCAGCAGAGTTATTTATTTCAACTAAGGAATTATCAGATGAGCAAATTATTCGGTTGCCAGTTCAACAAGTATTCAAGTACGCTTAACGCTAAGGCTAAACCTAAGTCTCCACAAGCGCCAGAATCTCCTAACCCTCCGCAACCTACAAACTCAGAGGATAATGATGGAGGTTATTATTGGTTTGGTAAGAACATTATGCGTAATGGTATTCTGTATCTTATGGGTGAAGTAGAAGATGAATCTGTACAGCCAATTATTATGGCTATTATGGAATACAATCTTATGGCTAAAGAAGATCAACCAGGAAAATTAGTATTATTTATTAATAGTCCAGGTGGTTTTGTTTCTTCTGCGTATCATTTAATTGATACTATTAAACAGTCAACTATTCCTGTAGTTACTATTGGTACTGGAGAAGTAGCCTCTGCAGGTGTAATGCTATTGATGTCAGGTCAGAAAGGTAATCGGTTTATTACTGAGAATTGTTCTGTAATGTCACATCAGTTTTCTCGTGGAGTTGTTGGTAAAGAGCATGAGATAGCAGCTGCTGCAAAAGACTTTCAATTAGACTCTGAACGTATGTTGCATCATTATCGTAAGTGTACAGGTAAATCTGTAACATATATTCGTAAGCATTTATTACAACAGTCTGATTGTTTCTTCTCTCCAGAAGATGCAGTCACACATGGTATTGTAGATGAAGTAATTAAGAATCCGTAACCCAAGCCCTAGCTAGAAATAGTTGGGGCTATTTTATTAAGGATAAAATGATAAGTGAAAGAGATATTGAAGATTGGTTGCACTACGAATTAAAGGATATAGAACAACAAATGGAAAAGAATTATTGGCAGTTTTCTAATTCACTATGTACTAATGAGGAACTTAAACAATCATATAACAAAAGTCTTGGTCAAATTACTCGTATTTTAAAGAGGTTAAATGATATCAATACCAATTGAAAAATATAAAATATTACTTAAACTTTTAGAACGATTTAAAGAAGAAAGAAAAGCAAATGATCAAATGGGCGCTTTCGAGTCTGGCTACGCTTGTGCTAGTCATTATGCTTATGATACATTATCAGAAGCTTTAGATTCATTACCTAAGATAAATAAGGTGTGTGCTTTATGTAAGAAAGATATGAATGGCTAAATCAAATCAGTTAGCAGTAGAAGCTAGTAGAGTATTAAAAGAATATAGAATACTTGGAGGGTTAAAAGACTTTAAGACTAAAGATATTTCAGAAGGAAGAGAACATTTCTTTGCAGATAAAATTATAGCTCTCTCTGTTAGCAATATTAATTCTAAACGAAGAGCAGATATGGAAGCTAGAGGTAGAAGATATACTTGGAGAGATACATATAATCCCTATAACTCCACAATATTTAATACGAGATGTGATATCATAAAGGAACTTACAAGTGAGAAAACTGACAACACTAGCAAATGAGTTATTAGAAGAAATTCATGCAATTAACAACACTAATAATTTTATTAATTCCTCTGAGTATCTAACATACACTGCATTACGTATGATTAAATCAAGCAATAGTATTCATCAACACTACAGTTTTGAATGGGATAAGATTAGTTTGCTTCAAGATACATTAGAGTTGTTAGACGATGGGCCACCAACAAAGCTTAGACAAGAAACCCTTTTTGAAATATTAAGTAGGGAAGATGCCACGGCCTAAGAAAATAACGATTACTAAGACTATTTGTTCAGATGAATTAGTAGAATTAGTAAGAAGACGAAGGTCACAAATGTTAATACATTCATGTATCTACTATGAGCTAAATGAAAGCATAATCTCTGATCATCAGTGGCAAGCCTGGGCTGATGAACTACAAAAACTACAAGAAGAACACCCAAGTTGTTTAAGAATTGATTTTTACGATTGGGAATTTAGAGATTGGGATGGTGCTACTGGAGCACACCTGCCACACAGAAACCCTTGGGTTTTCCAGAAAGCAAATTATATTTTAAATCTTTCAAGAGAAATAAATGATAACAGTTCAAGAATTAGAAATTAAATTTCCTGTAGTATTAGAGATCTTACGTATGTCAAGAGATTGGCATGCTAGAGAACAGAGGGCTTATGAGTTTCACCCTGTAATCAAAGAGATTATGAAGAAGCATATTCCTGAAAATTATCGCTTGTTAGCATTAGAGTATCCACATCAGTCTATTAAGGATGCTTCTAATGTTGCCTACACTCGTGATGAGCGTTCAGGTACCGATGATCGTCAGACTGTTACTACGTTTGGTCGTTATATCCGTAGAATGTTTCCACAGTTAAAGGATCATGAGATCCGTGATTTTGCTACTAAGTGCCGTAATGATACATATGAACTCTGGGAAGATTCAGATGGTATTATTTTAAGCGTTCAGAAAGGTCCTAAGTCTTGCATGACTTGGGATAATAGCTATACTCCTGGTCATGAGCATTACGAGGCAGACTATTTACATCCATATCGGGCTTATGCGCCTGAGTTAGGTTGGAAGGCTGCAGTTAGAATTGATCCTGATACAAAGCTTATTAATGGTCGTGCATTAGTATGGCATTCTGAAGATGATAAAGAAAAAGGTTTTGTCCGCAGTTATAAGAGAGGTAATGACTATAGCTATGCTGACGAAGCATTAGAGTACTGGTTAAAAGAAAGTGGCTACCAACATTTTAGTGCTTGGCCTGATGGTACTCCACTGAAGTACTTTAGTTTTAGTGGTGACTTCCTAGCTCCTTATATTGATGGTGAGACCCAAAGAGTTAATCAAAGCTCTGGTCGTAAATACAAAGAAGTATCTTATTCTTTATATATTGCAGAAGATGGCGAGTATGAGTGTACTAACACTGATGGTAATCCATCTAACAGTGCTGATTGTCATTGCAACTCTTGCGATGAGTATTATCACTCAGATGATATGAGAAGTGTGTATGATGATGATGATGTCTGTGAAGGTTGTGCAGATGCGTATTATGTAATGGCTTATGTTGATAACACCCACTATACTGAGCGTGTCCATCAAGATAATACAATTGAGTACAATGGTGATCGTTATCATATTGAATACTTAGATGATCATGAGTTAGTAGAATTGCATAATGGTGACTACGCTAAATCAGATGATACATATGAAACTAGGAATGGTGATTATGTGCTTAAGTCTGACATAGGTAGTGATAGTGATTGGATTTTAGTAAATAATATTGCTTATCCAAAAGATGAAATGTATTTTTGCCATGAATCCTCTGAGTGGTATTTAATAGATGACGCAGAGCCAATCGAATTAAATGGTAAGACTTATCATCCAGAACATGTGCCAGTAACAACGGAAGAATCAGAATGAAGAATACTAAATCTCAATTGATTAAAGACTTAGAGTTTGCATTATCTCTTAGGAGACCACATGGTGGCACAGGAGTTACAATGCTATGTAACTATATTGTAGAACGTATTGGTGAAGGTGATTTATCAGTAGACTTTTGTGGTAATATCCATGTAGATATGAGAGATGATTCATCTAACGAGACTATGTTTACTGCTCACGTAGACACTGTGCATCGTGAGGATGGAGAAAATCTCTTTAAGTTTGAAGGACAATATATGTTAGCTGAAGGTGGTAAACCACTTGGCGCTGATGATGGTGCTGGCGTTGCTATGTTGCTTCATATGATCGATAACAGAGTACCTGGTTACTATGTATTCTTTCAAGGTGAAGAAAAGGGTGGTATCGGTTCTAGCTGGCTTGCACTAAATGATCAAGATCTAGTTCAACAATTTACTAAGGCTATTACCTTTGATCGTAAAGGGACTCACAGTGTTATTACTCATCAAATGTGTGGTCGTACTTGTTCTGACGATTTTGCTTATGAGTTATCTGATAAGCTTAACGATCTATGCCCTGATTTTATGTATGTGCCTGATGATACTGGCGTTTATACTGATACTGCTGAATTCTCTGGATTAATCTCTGAGTGTACTAATATCAGTGTTGGCTATTATTCTGAGCATACAGCTAATGAAAAGCTAGACCTAATTCACTTTCAAGATTTAGCAGATGCTGTATTAAAGATTGAATGGGATAAACTACCAGTAGTTCGTGATCCTAGTGTACCAGACCCAGATGAACTTGCATCTACCTATACTAGTGCTAGCTATACATCATTCCCTACTTATAACAAGGATGCTTATGGTTATAGCAATTATGGAGTATCTGCTGATTATGGATTAGATAATGATCCAGTAGGTCCAATAGGTTATACAGAAGAACAAACTGCTCTAATTGACTGTCTAGCAGATGCAAGGTACGGATTAAAGGCTGATTTGTTAGACTTGATAGCTAACTTTATTCATCCTGAAAATCCAGACACTGCAATTAAGTTCTTGAACAGAAATGCATTAACTGAAGAAGTTATTATTGATGCAGAAGAGATGCTTCGTGTAGGTTATGATGAAGATCAAGTTATTGAATACTTATTTGATATTCTTTATAAGGAGTAAATATGAAACTAGTTTATGATGACACAGGTCGTTGTGTAAAAGAAGGTGATAAGGTTAAAACCTTTCGTGGAGATCTTTGTGAAATTGTTAGTTTTGTAAAGCCTCATAAATGTAGTTCTACTGGATTAATTTATGTAAAACAAAACAATGCAGTAAGTGGATTTTATCCATCAGTAGTAGGGGCAACTTGGATTGATTAAGCTAACAAACAAATTAATTCGAGAGCAAGATAAGCTTGTTAAGAGATTCTTATTACTTAGTCTAGTGCAAATCTCAGGTGAAGCAACACTTGAAACATTAGATGAACTTGCAACACTTAGGAAAGAACTTTATAGGGTAATTGAGAATGAACGCCAGTAAGAATGTTAAATTAGAAAACGTTATTATTGCATACAATCGTTTTAAACCAGAAAAAGATGATACAATTAAAGTTCAAATATTAGATAAAAGGACTAGGCAAATAATTGCTCAACTCTATATGAAAAGGATATTCTTAGATAAAACATTTGAGGAACTTCAGTCGTTTATGCGATTCAAATTCAAAAGAGAATTTGGATTTATATTACCTAAAACATGGACATTTCTAGGCAACACAGTATGAAAATAGTTTATACTCTTGAAGACTTATTTGGTTATCCTATCGGTGACGTTAGTGAAAACCAAACAGATAATACATTTGATGTTTATCATTATGATTCAGATAAAACGTATGGCCCATTTAAAACTAAAGAAGAAGCTGAAGTATTTTTAAATCAGGTG
>Ga0222712_10005085_pt1 | contig 13467 bp, 8 predicted proteins | sample C33_657DmetaG_FD_165043 | JGI IMG/M metagenome (GOLD analysis project Ga0222712, IMG submission 165043) | Estuarine water microbial communities from San Francisco Bay, California, United States - C33_657D | ecosystem: Environmental > Aquatic > Marine > Unclassified | place: USA: California...
AGGCAGAAAGCTTTTCCCTGCGGACTGAACCGGCGCGAGGCGGTCTGGCAGATGGGAGGTGGTTTCACAGGGTTGGCCCTGGTGGACTTGCTGAGCCGGGATGGCTTTTTCACCCGACAGGCCCGTGGGGATGGGCCAGCGGCACCCAAGCCACGGCAGTATCCGGCCAAGGCCAAGAGCTGCATCTTTTTGATGATGAACGGTGGCCCCAGCCAGATGGACACCTTCGATCCCAAGCCGGCGCTGGAGAAATACGCCGGGCAACCGCTGCCACCGGACAAGAAGTTCATCAACTCGGGCGGCCGGCAGATGGGGTTCCTCACGCCGGCGGCGAGGAAATTCCGCCCCGGTGGCAAGAGCGGTCTGCCAATCAGCGACTTTTTTCCCCAGGTCAGGCAACATGCCGACAAGCTGGCGGTGATTCGGTCGTGCCATACCGACAGCCACGCGCATGGCAGCGCGCTGGTGGCGATGAACACGGGCAAGACCTTCATCGGTCGGCCCAGCCTGGGGAGTTGGACGGTGTATGGTTTGGGCAGCGCCAACGACAGCCTGCCGGCGCATGTGGTGATGCTGGACAAGCGGGGCGGACCGATCAGCGGGCAACCGAACTGGTCGAGCGGGTTTTTATCGGCGTCGTATTCGGGCACGCTGTTCCGGCCCACCGGCAACCCGGTGCTGGATTTGACCGGCGCCACGCCCCGGCCGGCGCAACGGAAACAACTCGACCTGCTGGGCGAATTGAACCAGGCCCATCTGAAAAACCATCCGGGCGGTAGTGACCTGGCGGCCCGCATCCACAGCTATGAGCTGGCCTACCGCATGCAGTCTGCGGTGCCGGAGGCCGTGGATCTGGGCAACGAGTCGCGGCGGACCTTGGACGCTTATGGCGTGGGCAGGCAACCCACCGACGAATTCGGGCGCAACTGCCTGATCGCCCGGCGGCTGGTGGAGCGGGGTGTGCGGTTCATCCAACTGTATTCAGGCGGCGGCCACCTGGAGGAGACCTGGGACGCGCACGCCAGCGTGGAAAAAAATCACGGGCAGCACGCCGGCGAGGTGGACCAGCCGATCGCCGCCCTGCTGGCGGACCTGGAGCAGCGGGGCATGCTGGATGAGACCCTGATTGTGTGGGGCGGCGAGTTTGGCCGCATGCCGTTCAGCGAGGGCAAGGGCGCCCCGGGGCGCAATCATAACCCGTACGGGTTCTCCATGTGGCTGGCCGGTGGCGGCGTGAAGGGCGGCATGGCCTACGGCGCCACCGACGAATTCGGCTTCGAGGCGGTGGAGAACAAGGTGCACCTGCACGACCTGCACGCGACCATCCTGCACCTGATGGGCATGGACCACGAGCAACTGACCTATTTCCATCAGGGCCGCGACGAGCGGTTGACTGATGTGTACGGCCGGGTGGTGCAGGAGATTCTGGCCTGACCGATCATTCGGCTGTCAGCCCCTTCAGCCGCGCCTTGCCCGAGGGGGCGATGTGAACCTCTGCAAACACCTTTTTCTCACGGATGGCCTGTTCCCAATAAATGCCCTGGCCTTCCTGCACATAGAAGGCCTCGATACCGAAGAGCGGGCGGGAGAAGCCCCAGGTTGACCAGCGGTTGATCTTCCCTTCCAGATAAATCCCCGTGTCTGGTCGGGAATGGCTGGCTTGGGTGGCCTCCCACACCTTGCCATCAGCGGATGGGGCGAGGCTCACAAACAGTTGGTTGCTTCCGCCGGGCAGGTCGCGCCGGATCACCCGGTCGAAATCGTAGCCCAGCACCACATAGTCACCCCGAAAGAAATCGCGCGGATCCACCGGGACCACCTGCAGGTAAACGGTTTGGGCGTTCCTCATGGAAAACTGCTCCAGCGCCACCATACCGCCCACCACGGCCAGTTGCATGCCGACCATGGCGACAAGCAGCGCCTGTCCGTGAGTGTTTGTCCAGGCCAGGCAGCGGTCCACCCAGGCTGGCCAGATGATGACGGTTTGGGCTGGGCCACCTTCGGCAATGGCTGCCTTATGGGTACGGGATGTGGCCGCCCAGAACTTGCCCACCGCCAACAGGCCGATCCCCGCCAGCGTGAAGATGCCGGCGGCACCCAGCATGCCCCACGAGGCATCGAACAGGTCGATATAACGGACCAGCGTCCAGACCAGGAAGCAAAGGATGCCGCCGGCGAAGGGCTGCACCCTTTCCTCCAGCACGCCCACGCGGATCAGGAGGATAGCCATCGCAAGGATGGCCAGGTTGCCGAACACCATGGCGGGGACGGCCGCCTGTTCCCCCACCAGACCCAGGTAGCCGAAAACGACAGTGGCTATGGCCATGGCCGATGGTACCCACAGGCGCGCCAGATCGGGCTTGTAGGAGGCGTCGCGTCGGGTGCGCAGCCAGACTAGAGCCAGGATGGTGACCACCGCCGTGAGGGTGATGGCACACAGAACCGAATTCAGGAACCACAGGTGGGAGGTGTGGGCCGGTGTTCCCCGCACATAACGGAGTTGGTTCCAGAAAGAATTGGAACTGATGAACAGCCAGGCGCCCAGGGTGAGCAGCGTGCCCCACAGCCGGAAGGGAATCGCCATGCGGTTGCCCGGTTGATGGACCTGGGCCAGCAGTAAAAGGACCGACCCGACACCTCCAACCCAGAAGGCGGTCCAGTTGTTGGCGTGCCAGGCGATGGCTTGCAGGAAACACCACCACCCGATCAGGGGCAGGTACAGCCCGAGCAGGATGGGGGAGGTTTTCTTATAGGCCCAGAAAAAGCCTGGCAGGGCCAGCAGGGGCAGGGTGTAGGCGCCGTGGGGCAGGCTGGTCCATCCAAAAAAGAGGGTGTCTCGAGCGGTGGGAAACCCCAGAACCTCCATGCCGCACCAGACGGCGAGGAGTCCGACATACAGCAGGTGAAAAAGCGGAGCGCCGGAAAGTATCACAAGCGGCAGCACGCCGAGGGCCCACCACCACATTCCATCGGGGTAGTGGGCATCGAGGTGGTAGGCCTGGGCCACCAGCCAGATGCCGGCACCATAGACGATGCAGCCCAGAAAGTGGGCGATCTCACCAGCCAGCGGCCAGCCCATGCGTCGGTGGAACCAGAAACCCAAGCCGTGCACCAGCGCGGTGCCGGCCAGCATGATACCCAGCTTGGCTTCGCGGGCCATTTCGTTCCAGTTGTAGCCGATCACCAGCAGGAGGGCGGCGCCAAACAGAAAGGCGGCCATGGCGCCCAGCACATAGAGTATGCGGTTCTGTTTGCCGGGGGCGTCGGGTTCCTCATGCGGGTAAAGGGACTGGATGCGGCTGGCCTGTTCCGGGGTGACGATTCCCTGCTGTTGCCAGTTTGACAGGGCAGTCTGGAGCCAGGCGCGGACGGGACGGGGAAGGTGCGGATTGTCCATCGGCTTGGCCCCCTGGAGATGGGTTGTCTCTCCAGCCTACGCCATGGTTTTGTAAAAGGCACGAACCGGGGCTGGGTGAACCGGAATCAGCGCGGGGCCTGGCGTAACCAGACCGGGGTGCCATCCGGGTCTTCCAGCAGCACCACCTTGCCGCCCCAGGTGGTCTCTTCGGTGGGGGCGGTTTCACCCTGCTGGTTTTGGTACCAACCGGCCAGATCATCTAGCTCCAGCACCAGGTGCGCGCGCATGCTGGGTGGGCCGGGGTCGAGGGGAGGCTCCTCGCGGGTGGCATCGAGCAGCTCGAGGCGGAAAGAACCCGGCCCCTGCAGGATGACCCCGCGGGCGCGGGGACGATCCCAGGTTTCCAATTCATTGAACCCCAACCGGCCCGCGTAGAAGGCGCGCATGGCTTCGAACTGGTTGGTGATCAGCGCCACCCGGCTACCGCCCACCTGGCTCATGGCTTGGCGGGAATGAGAGGTTGGGTCCAGGCCCGTTCCATGTCGCCGGGTTCGCCAGGGTTGTTTTGCGGGCGGCTGGAATCGACCCGGGCGCGCACATACAGTTCATCGCCCTTGAGGGTGTAGGAGGAGTCGAGGCTGTCGGTTTCCAGCACCATCTCTCCCACGCCGGGATCAAAGGTGCCGGTGACGGGCTTGCCATCCTTGTCGGCGGCGGGCTTGGCATCCAGCGGGGTGCCCTTGCGGGTGACATAGTAGCGGGTCTTGTAGGTGACGCCGGGCTGGCCTTCGATCTTCACCGACAAGGTGTTGTTGTCTCGTCGAACATCCGTCAGGGTGACACCGGTGCTGCAGTAGAACTCCCCGGCTTGCATGGCCTTCAGCAGGGCCTCGGCGGTGAGGACAGGGGCCTTCACCATCACCCAGGCGCGGCCGGGGTTGGCCTTGCCTTTGCCGTAGTCCAGGTAATGGTGGGCATCATCGGTCCCCAGGCCATAGAGCGGCGCCAGGTTGTGCTTGCCCAGGCGCTGCGCAAGGATGATGTCCCAGATTTTCTCGCAGCCGGCGTGGGTGGCATCGCCGCGGTTGTAGACGGTGGGGTGACCGTTTTGCAGTTCGAAGAAGCGCAGTTCCTCCACCTGCACCATCTCCTCGGCGCGCACCCCCCAGCCGAAATTCGGATGGTTGAGGAAGGCCAGCATGGGCCAGCCGGTCCGCTTGGACTGGTCGGCCACCTGGCGCAGGTTGACCTTCATGGTCTCCTCAACGCTGGCGCCGTCGATGGGGGTGATGGTGTCGCGCAGGTTGATCCCGTTCATGTGCACGGGAGCCTTGACATACTTGTGCGTGATCTCCTCGGCCGGTACCAGCAAGAATTTGCCGGGTTCCTCCAGCAAGTTGCGGAATTCGCGGAAGGGTTTCAGGCGGACCTGGCTGGTGGCCTTGCCCTTCACATCGACAGTGCGGCGCTCCACCCAGTTTTCGCCGAAGCGGTTCAGGTATTTGGCCAGCGCGGTGCCGCGCTTGGATTCATCCACCTTGGCATCGATCCAGCGCTCCTTCTCGGCGATGACATTGTGCTCGGTGAGCGCCAGGAACTGGTAACCGTTGCGCTTGTACCAGTCGCCGATCATCTCGGGGAAATCATCGCCGTCGCTCCACAGCGAGTGGGTGTGCAGGTTGCCCTTCAGCCACTTGGGCCCTTGGGCCACGGCCGGTAACAGACCGGGCTTGGCCGCGTTGTCACCTTCACCCCAGGCCAGGGGCAGGGTGAACAGGGCGATGGAGCATGAGAGGAGCAGGAAGGGTTTGATCGGGCGCATGAATTGTGTCCTCAAACTGAATCGAGGTGTTGACTATAAACGAAGAACCCCCTCCGGTCATACCGGGAGGGGGTTCTTCTGGGAATCTTCATGCGGTGTGAGTCAGGCTGGCTGCTCCGGGATAGGGTCAATCCGGTGAGGCTCGAAATTCACGACAGTTCGACCCGATTTTTTTTCCTCCTCCTGAAGGTGCCGGACGATTTCGTCCAGGTTGTAGTTGAACCGTTTGGCGTGTTCGTCCCTGATTTTTCGGATTTCCTCTACGATAGGGTCGGTCATTTTTTCCAAATCCTTCACCGCTTCAACCGCTCAATCAGCCACGCCTGGCTGTTCTTGTACTTTTCGTTGGGGGCGTCGGGATAAACCAGCACGCCCTCCACGCCGGTGGCTTTCAGTTTTTCCAGCAGGATCATGCCCAGCAGCGCGGAGTGGGTTGGGTCATCCTGGTTCTCGCCCTTCACGGCTGGTTTTTTCTGGGCGGGGTATTCCATGTAGATGGGCGGGTCATCCTTGCTGACTTGCTCGAGTGGCGAGTACTGGCGAATCTTGGGCATCAATTCGTCGCGCTTCTCCCAGAATTTCTGGAAGGCGCCGTCGCGCTCCTTGTCGGTGCGGATGGCGAAGGCGTGGCCGCCATAGCGGTAGTTGGGCATCCACTCGCGCAACACCTTCGGGTCGAGTGTGGTCTGCGCGCCTGTAACGGCCACGGTGTACAGCCGCGTTGATTGGCGGGCGACCGGGTCCTCCGACTTGGGATCGGCCAGATCATCGTGCAGGGCCAGGTACAGCGACGAGCAACCACCGGCCGAGCCGCCGGTGGCGCCGATGCGGTCGGGGTTGATGTTCCATTCTTTCGCCTTGCTGCGCAAAAACTGCACGGCGCGGGCGGCGTCTTCCAAAGGCCACTTCACGGGCGGGTCAATTCCCTTCTCGGTGGCTTCGGGCACCATGCGGTAGTTGATGGCGGCGCAGGCGATGCCGGCCTTCAGGTACGGGGCCACCTGCCGGGCGTAGTTGTCCTTGCTGCCGTTCACCCAGCCTCCACCATGGATCATCACCACCAAGGGGGTGGGTTTGTCGGAGGCGGGTTTCCAGAAATCAAGCACCTGACGGGGATGGGCGCCGTAGGCCACATTGGCCTCGGTGGGCGTGACCGGCGGTGGGCCCTTGGGTGCGGTCTTGCCGTCCTTGCCCTTGGCGGCACCTTTGGCCTGTTGTTTTTGGGCCTTTTCGCCGGGTGATTTGGGGGCGGGTTCCTGGGCCTGCAGGGCGACCAGGCCACCCAGGGCCAGTATCAGGGCAAAGGCTCGCAACATGGGGATACTCCCGGGGAAGAGGAAAGAGTGTTCTCGGGTTTGAGGCTACACGATCCCCGGGCGAAACGCAGCAAAAAAGACGGCCCGAGGCGACTGTTTCAGCGGGGTTGGTACATGCGGCTCTCGCCGCGCAGCGTTGCCAGTTTGGTCTCCAACCGGGATTTCACCTGGGCCATGAGGGGGTCTTCCGTCGCGCGCCGATCCCGCTCGGGGGTGACTTCAATCGCCTCGTCCACATCCACCACCACGCGCATGGGCCCGTGGGCCCGGGCCACCTCGGTGAGGTCCTCCTCGAATTTTTCCACGGTCTCCAGCATGCGGTCCACCGAGGGGTAGGCGGTGATGTAGTCGCCGGGGTAGCAATCGATCTGTTGGGCGAGGTAGGTGTCCTCCAGTTGGCGCCAGCGGCGGGCGCGTTCGGCCTCGTCCAGTTCGTTGCGGCTCATGTCGGGAAAGATCCGCATGCGCAGGTTCTTGATGCGGTTGGTGGTGCCCTGTCCCTCCTGGGGGCCGCCCAGCCATTCCTTCTCCAGTGGACCCAGCAGGTGATTGACCAGGTTGGTCTGCCGTTGCCGCAGCGATCCGCCATCCATGGCCCGCAGCCCGTACTCCAGTTCCTTAAGCGACAAGATCGCGTTTCCCACCTGGATGATCCGTTCCACCAGGGGCAGGTCCTGCCGCGGCCGCCAGGTGAGGCGCTTCTCGATGGTGGTGAGCACCGGGTCGCAGGCTTTATCCAGGTCGCCCTCGAACAGGTAGCGGATCGCCACGGGGTGGATCACCACCTGGCCGAGGTTGTCCTTGGCCCGGCGCCGGGCCGCCGTGCGCGCGATGAAGGCCGGGCCATCCATGAAGCCCATCAAGTGGTCGTTGGTGCGGGTGGAGATTCCCTCGGGAAATATGAGCAGGGGTCGCTCCGCCTTGTGGAGGATGTTCACCGCCTCGTCCACGGCCTGCCGGTCCAGACCCTCGCGGTAGACGCTGAAGGCGCCCATCACCCGCAGCGACAGGGTGCGCCACCAACCCATGTTGAACAGGTGCCAACTGGCCATGGCGTACATGGGGCAGGGGGCCTCATTGGCCAGGTGGCCGATGGCGACCGCGTCGCCGGTGCGGCAATGGTTGGCCGCCAGCAGGATGGCGTGTCCGGCCCGGAGGGATTGGCGCAGCAGGTCCACATTCCGGCACTCGTGCGACACCACGCCGCACTCGTTGCGCAGGTACGACTTGAAGGCGCCCAGTTTCAGCAGCCAGTACTGGGGCCACCGCGCCCGGATGGGCGGGACGAACTTGTACGGTTTTTCGATCAGGATGCTGCGCATCGGAACCTCGGCATGCGGAGCTTGCGTTTTCTCCCCGCGTTCAGGCCAGCACTTCCCGCACCACCCGTCCGTGGACATCGGTCAGGCGGAAGTCGCGGCCAGCGTGGCGGAAGGTGAGCTTTTCGTGGTTGATGCCCAACTGGTGCAGCAGCGTGGCGTGCAGGTCGTGCATGTGCACCTTGTTCTCCACGGCTTGCGCGCCGAACTCGTCGGTGGCGCCGAAGCTGAACCCGGGCCTGAATCCACCGCCGGCCAGCAAAACAGTGAAGCCGCCTGGGTTGTGGTCGCGGCCGGTGCCGTTCTGCTGGGCGTAGGGAGTGCGGCCGAACTCGCTGCCGAACCAGACGATGGTGTCGTCGAGCAGACCGCGGCGCTTGAGGTCGATCAGCAGGCCCGCCACCGGTTGATCCACCGCCCGGGCGTGCTTGGCGTGCTCGGGCATGTTGCTGTGCTGGTCCCAGGCTGGATTGGCGCTGCCGTCGCCGTAGGTCACCTGCACGAAGCGCACACCCGCCTCCACCAGCCTGCGGGCCAGCAGGCACTGGCGCCCGAAGGTCTCGGTGGTTTTCTTGTCGATGCCGTACAGGCGTTCGGTCTCGGGCGTTTCGCCATTGAGGTCGAGGAGGCCGGGGGCCGTGAGCTGCATGCGCGCCGCCAGCTCGTAGGATTTGCCCACCGCGTCGATGACCTGGTCGGTGGGGTGCAATTCCCTCTGCCCGGCGAGCAGGCCCTCCAGCAGGTTCAGCGTTTGGGGGGAGGCGGCGCCAGGTTTCAGGTCGCGCACCGGGTCTTTGGGAAGCGGCGCGCCCGCCCGGCCCAGGGCGGTGCCCTGCATGGCAGGCGGCAGGAAGCCGCTGCCGTAGTTGCGGGCCCCGCCGTTGCCGGGCGAGGGGGCTATGGTCACAAAGCCTGGCAGATTGTCGCTCTCGCTGCCCAGCCCGTATTGCACCCAGGCACCCATGCTGGGGCGTATCTGCGTGGTGGTGCCGGTGTGCAAGAACAAGGTTGCGGGACCGTGCGCCACCCCCTCGGTGTGCATGGAGTGGATGAAGCACAGGTCATCCACGCGCCGGTTGAGGTGGGGGAACAGTTCCGAGCCCCAGTGGCCGCATTGGCCGTGGCGGTTGAACTTCCACAGCGCCTTCATCACGCGGTGGTTGCCGCCGCGGGCCCCTGTGTTGGCCAGCACCCGGGCATCGTCGAAGGACAGCATTTTGCCGTCATCAGCGGCCAGGCGGGGTTTGTGGTCGAAGCTGTCCACCTGGCTGACGCCGCCCTGCATGAACACGAAGATGATGCGCTTGGCGCGGGCGGCATGGTGGGGTGCCACGGTTCCAGCGCGGGAACCGACCGTCAGGCCCGCGAAAGCCAGCGAACCGAATCCGCAACCCGCCGCGCGCAATGCCGCTCGCCTGGATGGGGTCACCGGTGGCAAAGGGTGCGGTTGCATGGTGGTCAATCCAGGGCGCGGAAATCGGGTGATGCGAACAGCGCGTGGGCCAGCGTGGCCCAGGCAGCCTCGGGCTCCAGGTTGGCGGGCCAGCGGGCGATGGCCTGGCTAGTTTCAGCTGCGGAGGGTGGCCGGCCCAAAATGATCCGCCAGAGGCGATCCCGCCGAGCGGCGTCATCGACCAGCGCGGGGTCGGCCAGCACCCGCCGGGCGGTTCGTCGGGCCTGGTCGGCCACCAGCGGATTGTTTAGCAAAAACAGCGCTTGCGGCGCCACTGTGCTGGTATCGCGGGCGCCCACCACCCGGCTGGGGTCGGCCCGGTCGAACACTTCCAGGCAGGGGTCGGCCACATTGCGCAGCACCGGCAAGTAAAGGCTGCGCACCCGGGCATCGGTGGTGAAGCCGTAATCGGATTCGTTTTTTCCAAAACCCGGGCCGCCAAAGCCGCCCGCATCGAGGTTGTCGCCGGCCACCAGCATGGCGTCGCGTATGCACTCGGCGTCCAGCCGGCGGCGGTTGGCGTGCGACAACAGGCGGTTATCCGGGTCGGCCGGGTGCGCCACCCCGGAGGACTGGCCATAGGTTTTGGACAGCACGATCGACCGCACCAGTGCCTTGAGGCTCCAACCCTCGGCCTTGAAGCGGGTGGCGAGGTGGTCGAGTAGTTCCGGATGACTGGGTTTGTCGCCGGTGGCGCCGAAGTTGTCCACGCTGCGCACCAGCCCCGCGCCAAACAGCCAGTGCCAAGCCCGGTTGGCCATCACCCGGGCGGTGAGCGGGTGATCGGGGTGGGTGATCCACTCGGCCAGTTGCACGCGGCCACTCTGGTCGGCGGGCATGGCGGGGGCGGTCAGGGAGATCACCCGCAGCGCGCCTCGGGGCACCACGGGTCCCAATGTGCTGACCTGCCCCCGGATATGGACGCGGGCATCGGTGATCTTTTCCCGCTCGCGCACACCCATGGAGCGCGGGCGCTCCGGCCCCCGGGCCTTCAGGTTGGCCAGCTCGCTTCGCAATGCGGCCAACTGGTCATCGCCTGGGGCGGAAGCGGTGGGCTTCTTGTCGGTGGGCACGAACACCACCGCGTCGGCTGTGACATGGCCGGTGGTGCCTTCGTTGGAAACGATCACATAGCCGACATTCTTCTCGAACTGGAATTCGCCAAGCGAGACATAGCGCCCATCGACCGGCGGCGCGGGTTTCATGGAGACCTTCTTCTCGACCTCGCCCTCGGCACAGAAGATGGAAACAGGCACCGAATCGGAACGGCTGTCACCGTGCGAGTAGGCCAGCCAGACCGCGTATTTGCCGGCGGGAAGTTCCGGGGGCTGGAAGGTGATGGTCTTGGCGCCCTTGCCCTCGTTCTTGTCGTGCGAATAGCCCTTGCCCAGGTAGGTACCGCTGTGGGTGGAATGCAACCAATCACCCACCTTGCGGGCCTGGTCATCATCCACCACGATGCCTGGCGCGTCGGTGAGGGCCAGTACCCCCTTGGCGGCACCCTTCTTCCCCTGGGCGGCCTTGATACGCTTTTCCAGTTCGTTGACACGCTTTTCCCGGTCGGCCAACGCGATCTCGGTTTGGGAATTCACCGGCAAGGGCAGGTCGATCCATTTGGAGACATTGGCATGCTCCATGGCCTGCACATTGGCGAAGATGCCGGCCAAGGCGTAGTAGTCGCGGGTGGGGATGGGGTCGAACTTGTGGTCGTGGCAGCGGGCGCAGCCTAGCGTCTGGCCGAGGATACCCGTGCCGATGGTGTCGAGCATGTCATCCACCACATCCATGTCGAGTTGTTTCTTGACCTGCTCCTCGAAGTTGGTGTTGCCCAGCACCAGGTAGGTGGTGGCGATCTGGTTACGGGCTTTTTCCTCGGGGGTGGAGGCCGGCATCAGGTCTCCGGCGATCTGCAGGCGGAGGAACCGGTCATAGGGCATGTCGGCCGCGAATGCGTCGATGACGAAATCGCGGTAGCGCCAGGCGTTGGGGAAAATAAAGCCGCGCAGCGTGACGCTCTCGCCGAAACGGGCCACATCCAGCCAGTGACGGGCCCAGCGCTCGGCGAAGGCGCGTGTGGCCAGCATGGAGTCCACGGCCTTCTCCAGCGCCTGGGGATCCTTTGACCGGGCGAAGGCTTCCGCGGCGGCGGGGTCGGGGGGCAGACCAGTCAGGTCGAAGCTGAGCCGGCGGAAGAGCGTTAGGCGGTCGGCCGGCGCTGCGGGCCGCATCCCCTCGGCCTCGAGTCGGGCGAGGACGAAACGGTCGATGTCGCCGGCGGGCCAGGCCTTGTCGCGCACCGCCGGTGGGGAAGGATTGGCCACGGTTGTGTAGGACCAGAATTTTCGACCTTCCTCCAGACTGGGGCTGTTGGATTTGGGTGTGGCTGCCTTGGCGACGCGTGGATCATGGGCGCCCCGGCGCACCCATTCGGTCAGGTCGGCAATCGCCGAGTCGGGCAGTTTGCCGGCCGGTGGCATTTTCAGGTCGCCCGTGTGGCTGAGCGATTGGACCAACAGGCTTTCGGCGGCTTTGCCAGGCAGAATGGCTGGGCCAGTGTCCCCACCCTGCTTCCACCCTTCGGCCGAATCGAGCAGCAGGCCGCCGCGCAGTTTTCCGCTGGCCCGTGCCTGCTCGGAATGGCATTTCAGGCAATGTTGATCGAGGAGGGGGCGGATCTTCTTCTCGAAAAACGCCTGATCCGCCGCACTCCCTTCGGAGGCGGCCGAGTGCGTTGCCAAACCGACCGACAGGACCAGGCCTAACAAGATGGAACGCATGGTGTAAACCGTTCCGGGGCAGAGTCTGAAACAGCTCTCATTTTAATCTATCGGCTGCCAAGACCCAACCGTGGGCTGGTTCAGGCGGAAAATCCTGAAAAATAAGCTTTCAAAGGGTCCCACAACGCCGGTTGTGACCGGAAACCCACATAACCGTCGGGCCGGATCAGGTAGAGGCATTCCTGCCTGGCCCCGTAGGCGTGGTGGGCCTCCAGGCCTGAATCGATCCACAGGTTGGGGTGTTGATGCAGGTTGGGGCAGATCAGGTGGGTGGCAATCTGGTCCCCGAATCGGGAATCAACCTGCCCGACCAGCGCCTTGAGGTGATCGACCCGGTCGATGCGAGGATGAACACCAGAGAACACCAGGAGGTGCCACCTCATGTCGCCTGCCCAACCCCGGTGCATGCGGGTTCCCAACTCTCCGGGGTGCCGCAACAAACCGTGCGCGTCGGGCGCCCTTTCCCCCGGCTTGGGACCTTTGGAGAAATCCCAACAATCGGTCATCCAGGGGGCGGGTTCCTCGTGCGCCACCTCGCCGATCCATTCCTTGAGCGAGGGAAGGTGTTCGCCGAAACCCGAGCAGCCCCGGTAGTTCACATCCAACTCGCTGACCCGGCGGGCCATGATACCTCCGGCCCCCAGCATGCCCGCCATTTTCATGGCGGTGTTGCGCAGGCTGGTGGCCCAGGAGCCCTGCCAGTTAACCACCCGGGTGGCCGGGCCCACCATGGAGAGCAGGCGAGTCGCGTTGAGGTGGCGCTCCTCGTGATAGGTTTCCAGCAGCTTGTCCCCCGCCTCGCCCTTGGCGGCTTGCGCCATTTTCCACCCCAGATTGAAGGCGTCCTGGATACCGGTGTTCATCCCCTGGCCACCCACGGGGCTATGCACATGCGCCGCGTCGCCTGCAAGGAAAACCCGTCCCACCCGCATGCGGGGCGCCATGCGCGTGTTCACGCCGAACGGGCTGATCCAGACAGCGTCATGCAGGCGGAGCGGGATGCCGAACCGGTCCACGCAAAGTGACTGGATCTTTTCCAGCGTCCAATCCGCAACCGGCAGCGGGATATTGTCCGGCGTGTTGAGAATCACCCGCCAGCGGTCCCTATCCATCGGGGCGATGAAGCCCAGTCCGCTGGGGCACAGGCAACCCAGGGCCTTGTCGCCAGGGAAGTCCCAATCGATCCGCACATCGGCCGTGATCCACTGCGTGTCGAGCGTTTCCCCCTCGAAGGGCAAACCCAGCAGATGCCTGACGGTGCTGTGGCCCCCGTCGCAACCGGCGACATGCTGGAATGTTTGCACGCTTTGGGCGCCGTCGGCCCCTGTTAGCGTGACTTCCACCCCGGTTTCGTTCTGCCGCAGACCGGTCAGGCTGACCGAACGCTCCACACTGCCCCCAAGATTGAGCAGTTCCGTGGTC
>Ga0222712_10005086_pt1 | contig 13467 bp, 10 predicted proteins | sample C33_657DmetaG_FD_165043 | JGI IMG/M metagenome (GOLD analysis project Ga0222712, IMG submission 165043) | Estuarine water microbial communities from San Francisco Bay, California, United States - C33_657D | ecosystem: Environmental > Aquatic > Marine > Unclassified | place: USA: California...
AGGACTGTCCCGACAATCAAAAATGGTTAATAACATATTTGAGAACCGAAAAAATATTACAGACAAGGGATGTTAATTACATTGACGAAAAATGGATTGAGATTGAGTCTTTAATTGATAAATTAAAAAGTCATCATATTATTACGGACAACGTATTTTTAAATGAATCGATAAAATCCCTACACCCAAACTTTTATTATACTTTAACTAATACAATATTTCAATGGAACCATAATTGGAGCATACGGTGGTATTATGAATTTAAACAAGTCTACGATAGATTACACTTTGATTATGATTTGATGTATACCATCAAAAATCACAAAGTTAATAGAGTCGAGATTCTAAATGAGTTAAGTAAATTAAAGAATGATAGATTGTATCTACAACACACGGACGCACTAAAAAATCTATCGTATGAAAAAAACTCACCAAAAATATCTCATATACACACAAATTCACTTTATGGAAATGTTGATTTTGATGATATAAGCTATATATCTAATCATCAAGGATATATGGATTTGTTTTTTAGAGTCCTACCTAAAGCTAAAATGCAGATATTATGTGAAAGTTGGTCGTGGAGTAATAAAGAATTCACATCACAATATCTTTCAGAGAAAACCTTTGGTTTGTTATTATCAGGTATCCCATTTATATCAACACACGATTATCCATTACAAATAATTGAGAGAATGTTGGACGTACCACCTCACCCATTTTATAATGAATCAAAAAGATGTAGAACCAATAGTAAATTGTTTGCGGAATTTGTGGATAAGTTTTTACAGAATTTTGATGAAAATTATAAACTGTGTAAAGAATGGTCAGATTTAGTTCATGTTAAGTTGATGTACAAAATTGAAAATGAAAATTCATTATTGGATTTGATAATCGACAAAGGACTAAAGACAGAATTTGTAATCAATAAATCTTTAATATAATGAAAGTAGTTTTTACATATCTACCAATCAGACTTAAAGAAGTTACTGAAATCTATTTAAAATATTCAATTGAAAATTTAAATTCTCAAAATGTAACCCCCATAATATATTCAGATAAGGATTACTTTAAAAATACTAAATTAAATTATGATTGGGTGGAGTTTGATATCGATATTAAACATAAAAAACCAACACTATGGTCGTATCCTAAATTAAAAGTATTGTCAACAATACATTTTCCGTTTATACACTTAGATAATGACTTAATTGTAAATGATTTTAGTAAATTAAGAAACATAATTATTGAAGATAGATTGAATTTAGGATATAAACACCCACTAACGAGACAACAAACGAATCATTTTACTGAAATATATAAAAGATATTCAGACATACCATTAGATTTCAACGAATTAAATAACACTTGTATAATTGCTTCAAACGACTATCTTAATGTTAATAAAACATATTCAGATGTATTGAATATTCTTAATTTAAATTATGATTTTTTCACAAAAAGATATAATGATATACCACCAATCACTTTAAATCAACAACATTTAAATGTATATTTTAATAATATAAATTACCTATATCAAAAAAACCCAACATTTGACGATTTGAACATTAATGGAATTTGTCATATGGCGGAAAAAAACATGATAGGTAATTTTATAAAAACTAAAGATTTAATTTGATGAATACACTTTGGACATTTGGGGATTCAATGACATTCGGACATGGGTGCAACGAACTATGTGTATCAAACACGAAAGAAAATTATTCATCATATAAAAAAGAAGGTGATGATATTTGGCCTAATCACTTAGGTAAACTATTAGATTACGAGGTTAGAAATTTTGGCAGAAACGGAGCATCCAATGATTTTATATTTGATTCAATAATGGAAAAATATGATGAAATCAACGAGGGAGATGTTGTAATTGTTAACATGACATTACACGGTAGAATTGAAGTTCCGTTTGATGATTATACTCGTAATGTCTTGTCAACGTATGAAAATGCAATCAAAATCATCGGGGACGGTAACGACAGTCAAGAAAAAGAAAAAATTGAATCGGTTCTTAACTTTCAATTTTATTTTTCAAATCACCCATTTTACAAGGAAAGACACAAGAAAAGATTTAAATTTATTGAGAATAGACTTAAGAAAGATAAAAAAGTACAATATTTTTACATATGGTCATTGGAAGACGATGATAAAATATATAATACATTTCATAAAATTAAAGATGACACTAAAGGTAAAATAAACGATGGTCATTTCTCCTTTAAAGGACATTTAGATTTTGCACATTACCTATATTCGTTAATGGATAGTAAAAAATTACTATAAATAAACTAAATCCCAAAGTTGATTTTTTAAGGTATTTTTATTATATTATGTATAATGAAAATACTAGCACACGCACCATTCATCGGTACAACGGGATATGCAAATCACGCTCGTTCCTTCTTTACCGCACTTAACAAGTATCATCAAGTTAAGGTTAGAAATATGACCATCGGAGGCAGTTGGTCAGGATATAACAAAACTCCTCACGATGGAGAGTCGTATATCACAGATGAGATGAAGGGAATGTTATTCCAACAAACCCTTGTTAATAGTGATAACTCAAGAACCGATTACCCAATCTATTCATACGACCCCAACTTCAAACCTGATATTCATATTGTATTAATGGAAAATAACAACCATTATTATTATGACAATTATGAAGGGTATAAAATTGCATATTGTGTTTGGGAATCAACAAAATTCAGTGATGGATTTTTTAAGAGATTACTTACGTTTGATGAAATGTGGGTCCCAACTCAATGGCAATATGATTGTATTGTTGAACAAGGTTACCCAAAAGAAAGGGTATTCATAGTACCTGAAGGTGTTGACGTGGAAACATTTAAACCTCTAAAGAAATTCCCAAAAAGAAAGAAAACAAGATTTGTGATGTTTGGAAGATGGGAGTGGAGAAAAGGTACAACTGAAATATTAAAAGCATTTGGTGAAGTATTTGATGATGTCGATGATGTTGAATTAATTGCATCAGTAGAAAATCCATTTCCTTCAGACGGGTTAAAGACCACACAGGAAAGAATTGAACATTATGGTATCAATACCAAGAATATTAAATTTATCAATTTCCCATCAAGGAAAGAATATGTTAAATACCTTCAAGAGGCACATGTTTTTGTATCATGTGCAAGAAGTGAGGGTTGGAACTTACCGTTGATTGAAGCAATGGCTTGTGGCACACCATCGATTTATTCTAATTGGGGTGGACAATTACAATTTACATTAGATAAAGGTGTTCCAGTATCAATAAAAGGATTAACACCTGCCAATCATGAACATAAAGATTTTCCTGGTGACTATTGTGAACCTGATTGGGATGATTTAAAATTTAAATTACGTCAAGCATATGATTATAACACAGCAATGTGGATTAGTTCGAAGGAAGACGCAAAGAGAATCCATAAAGATTTTAATTGGGATACAATTGCTAAAGGTGCGAGTGAAATATTACAAAGACATAACAAACCATTTGTATTTGTAACCACCGGTAATTTACAATATATGCCGGTGATTGAGAAACTTGTTCAGTCACTATCTAAGTTTTCAAACAATAAGGTTATAGTTTACGGTGTTGATTGTGAGGTTCCATTTGATTACCCTAATGTGATTAGAAAAACAATTAATCCACCTAAAATATCTGAGCATGATAAATGGTATTGGAAACAATGGGCTTGTTTGGAATCACTTAAAGAGGATTTTGATAATTACGTTTGGATTGATGGTGATGTTGTGGTAAACTACAACATTGATAACGTGAAAGAATACTTCTCACAAGTATCAACATACCCTATTCCTGATATTCACGTACAAACAGAATTTTTTGGAACATATAACGATGGGAAGAATTCACAGTTGTTCAACGAACAATTGGCGAATGAATGGGGTATAAATAAAAGAAACCCATATGCTCACATTTGTTTTTATGTCTACAATAAAAATTGTGGTGATTGGTTTGATGAAATTCTTAAACATTACATAAAAGTAATAAAACTCAATCCTGAAGATTATAAACGTCTTTACCTATGGAATGATGAGGGGATTGATAATGCGATGAGATGGAAACACGGATGTAATAAATTCTTACCATTATCTAATTTCGACACTTCAGGTTACGATGGTGACTTGGGAAACACTAATGAAATGTTAGACCACTTCTATAAGTTTTGGAATGAAGAAGGTCCACAAAATTTCAATAGAATATTTGGGTATCAATTCATACCGAAAGATAAATCAAAGATTATCTATTTTCATGGTAATAAAAATGCGGAAATATCAGATAAGATGATTGAATTCATTAAAATGAAAAGAGATAATTCTTTTCATAAATCTGAATATTTCTACACCGACATTTATAAGGTTGAAAATTTAGGTGATATAAAAGGTGTGGAAGGTGGAACAATAGAGGTGGCTGAAAAGTATGGTTGGTTTAGGGCAATCTATCATGAAATATTTAATTTGTTGGATTACTATAAGAATAGGGAAAGAACTATAAATGAGGGTGACATTGTCGTCGACTTAGGAGGTAATGTGGGAATCTTCAATAGATGGGCTTATAGTCAAGGTGCAAGTAAGGTAATATCTTTCGAACCCGATAAGAGATATTTTAAATTACTATCGTTAAACGCTGACCCACGCTCAATTTTATTTAATGCAGCAATAGCCGACACAATAGGTGAGTTTACGTTATATCAAACAGACCACTTAGGTGGATCGACCTTACTTGGTTCAGGTGATGGTATATCATATCCGGTTAGAACCTATACACTAAATTATCTTTTTGAAACTGGTTTAATTGATAAGATTGATTTTCTTAAAGTCGATATTGAAGGTGCGGAACATCATGCGTTCGCAGGTATTTCAGATGAAAACTTAATGAAGGTTAAGACTGTGGCTATGGAATATCACCATGCACATTTAGATTACAACGAAGAACTTAGACAAGACTTAATAGACCGAATGAATAAACTAGGGTTTAATTCATATCTTTTATTTATGGGTTCAAATAATGCTTTACAAATGTTATATTTTACAAGATGAGTACATTAAATGATTTGGCAAAAAAATATGGAACCGATAAGAGTTCTGAAATCCACAACTATTGTGATAAGTATGCGAAGTACATTCCATTCCAAAGATATGATAAGTTAAACATACTTGAAATCGGAATATTGGATGGTAAGTCTTTGCTTACATGGAAAGAATATTTTTATCGTTCATATATTTTAGGAATCGATATTAATCCTGATTGTAAAAAATATGAAGAACCAAGAATATCAGTTGAAATTGGTTCACAAGGTGATGGTGCATTTTTATCCAGAACATGGCAACAATATGGTCCATTTGATATGATATTGGACGATGGTTCACACATGAATGAACACGTGATTTATTCATTTGAACATCTTTGGGGAAGTGTTAAGTCAGGTGGAGTTTATATTATTGAGGATGTTGGTACATCGTATTGGGATGAATGGGGAGGAGGACATTTGAGAGAAAACACATCAATGGAATATTTTAAAAAGTTATCTGACGACATTAATTTTAGAGGATTACAAAATTTTGATACTGAGAATGTCCACGCAAGAAGAGAAGATTGGTTAACAAACCTATCAAAAGAAACTCAACCTGATTGTATCACCGATATTGAATCAATAAACTTCCTAAATGGAATTATAATCATTACTAAACGATAATGGCACATTTAAATCAGATTCAATATTGTGAATCAGTAAAAAACAAATACCCTGACTTTTTTAAAAACAAAAAAGTTTTAGACATCGGTTCATTAGACATTAACGGATCCAATCGATACTTGTTTGAAGATTGTGATTACTTAGGAATAGATGTTGGTGAAGGTCGTAATGTCGATTTAGTTTGTGTTGGACATGAATTCGAGGGACCTGACAATTATTTCGATACAATTATTTCAACCGAAGTTTTTGAACATGACATGCATTATGTGAAAACAATTACAAATATTATGAGGATGTTAAAACCAGGTGGATTATTTGTTTTCACTTGTGCGTCAACAGGAAGAGCGGAGCATGGTACGAGGAGAAGTGATGGTAGCTGGGCGGCACCTCTATTAATGGAGAAAGATGAGTGGGCCGATTACTATAAGAATTTAGTGGCTGAAGATATTGCAATTATTGATGGGTTCGTACGTATGTTCCCCGATGGTATGTTTGGTTATAACGGAGAGAGTTGTGATTTATATTTCACAGGAATAAAAAATGGTAAGGATTATTTAAAATACAATATATGATTTTTGACGACGATATTTTTATTATAGATTGTTGGACTGACACTAAGAGTAAAGAAAACGATTTAATTGGTTTAATTAAAATATTAAAAGAATTTAACATCCCAATTTTATTAACGGGTCATTATGCGGTTAAACCTGAAATCCAAAAGATGGTTGATTATTATCTTTTTGATAAGAACAATGATTTGTTAATGGAACACGAATTTGAAGCTTATGGAGTTTCAAGTGGTAGATGGACAAGTATTGGAAATTGGAGAACCGATAATAAAATGGAGTTTCATCACGACTATGCGATATGGTGTACAATGAGAAACGCTTTCAATTTCGCAAAGACCTTGGGTAAGAAATACATTCACTTTTTAGAATATGATAACTTACCTGACCCGATACAATATAGACAGGCTTTCTTAGAATATAGTAGAAACCATGATGCTGTGTTATATGAATACAATGAGGGGTCATCAAAAGACACACATTTCGCAGAGTATTGTGCAACATTCATCTTCTCAATTAAAACTGACGTTGCAGTTCAAGTTATTGATAAGGTTAAATCAAAAAGAGAATACTTTGTTAACAGACCGAAAGGTTGGCAATTAGAACGAGTATTCTTACAACACTTAAAAGAGGTTACAAATAATATTGAAATCTCAAAGTACATTGCAAACAACAATGAGTTAAACACCCAAGCGGTTTGGAATAGGGATGGTATGGATAGGAATGGTGCAAGATTCCAAATTTATTTGGTTGGTGACATCAATAAGAATCTGTATGTTCATTTTATTTCTGGTTTCCACGAAAAACCCGCGGAAAAAGATTATTTGGTCGAGGTAAATTACGGTAAACACAAATCGTTCTATAATATCATTAAAGGACAATACTCTTTAGAAAGTATTGGGAAATATAGAAAAGGAGATAGAGTTAAAATATATTACCAAGGAGTTGAAATTTTTAATGAATATCTAAAAGATAATTTTGGGGAATTTAGAAGAAAAAATAGTGTGAACCACACCAACCAAGTTTCAGATAGAAAGGTAAACATACATAATATAGATGGTCCGTTTGTGGAAATCAAGGAATCGGTTGAGTCATTATACCACGTTCAATTCATTAATACTTTAAACAATAAGGTAATGTATGAATTAGATTTGAAGAGTAATCATTGGGCGAAATGTGGTATAAAATATTATGTTGATTGGAAAATCGTTATAAAAGGAATTGATAATGATTTCCACTTGGAACATTTAATCCAACCTAAAGGAAATAAAATTCTAATTAGTTTTGAAAGTAAATCATTAGGTGACACTTTGGCTTTCATGCCATATGTGGAGAAATTTAAGACGGATAAGGAAGCTCAGGTTGTTTGTTCAACGTTCCACAATCATCTGTTTAAGGCACAATATCCTGATATACAATTTGTAGAACCAGGAAGTAACGTTACGGGAATCACCGCACTATATAGATTGGGAATTTTTTATAAAGGTGATAAACCAAATCGTCACATCGATATGTCGTATCACCCAACCAATCCATTAAAAGAACCGTTATTGAAGGTTGCTTCGGATATTTTAGGTTTAGATTACGAAGAGAGAAAACCAAAATTAAAAAAGACTAAAAAGAAAAAACAAAAGAGAGTTTGTATTGCCATCCACTCAACCTCACAAGCAAAATATTGGAACAACCCGACAGGTTGGCAGGAAGTTGTTGATTATTTAATCGACAAAGGATATGAAGTTAGATTGATTTCTGCCGAAGAGGATGGATACATGGGTAACTTCCAACCCAAAAGAGTTGTTAGAAATCCCAAGGGAACATTAAATGATTTAATAGAATTATTACAAGAATCTGAATTTTTTATAGGAATTAGTAGTGGTTTAAGTTGGTTGTCTTGGGCTTGCAACATCCCAACCGTAATCATATCGGGATTCACTGATGTTGATTTAGAACCGTTGGAAGGTGGTGTTATCCGTATTATAAATAAAGATGTTTGTCACGGTTGTTGGTCCAAACATGAATTCGATGCGGGTGATTGGAATTGGTGTCCTGAACACAAAGGAACTGAAAGACAATTTGAATGTAGTAAAAATATTATGAGTGAAAGTGTTATTAAAGAAATTAATTGTTTAATATTTTAATTTTTGTTGGTCAAAATATAATTCTTGTAGTATTTATGTAAGTATAATACTATATAAGATATGAATATATTTGATCCAGTCGTAACCGGTTCCTTGATGGTCTCAGGTTCCGCAAGAATAACAGGAGATTTAACAGTAACCGGCACATTAAGAGCTAACATCGAAGGTTCTGTTGGTGGTGGAGCCACAACAGGTTCTAACACTTTCCACGGAAATCAAACAATAAATGGAAACGTAGTTGTTACGGGTGATTTAACCGCTCAACAATACATTGTAAGTTCATCTGTTTATTACGTAACAGAGTCTACATTGAGTGGATCAAATACTTTCGGTAACGATTCATTAGACTACCATAATTTTACTGGTTCCGTTAATATCTTAGGAGATTTAAAGTTAAACGGACAAACATATACGTCACAAACTTCAGGTACATCTGGAAGTTCGGGTTCGAATGGTTCTTCAGGAACCGCGGGAACTTCAGGTTCTAGTGGAACTGCCGGTACGTCAGGTACAAGTGGTTCTTCAGGAAGTGCCGGTACGTCAGGTACAAGTGGTTCTAGCGGATCAAGTGGAACGGCTGGTACGTCAGGTTCTAGTGGTTCAAGTGGAACTGCAGGTACATCGGGTAGTTCAGGTTCATCAGGAACAAGTGGTACGTCAGGTTCTAGTGGTTCAAGTGGAACTGCCGGTACATCAGGAACTTCAGGTTCATCAGGGTCAAGTGGTACATCAGGTTCTAGTGGTTCATCAGGAACTGCTGGTACAAGTGGTTCATCGGGAACTTCCGGAACTGCTGGTACAAGTGGGTCTAGTGGTACTTCAGGTAGTTCGGGTTCTTCAGGAAGTAGTGGAACGGCTGGTACGTCGGGTTCTTCGGGAACAGCGGGTACGTCAGGTTCTTCAGGAACAGTAACATTAGCCGGTTCAACCGATAACGGTGTATTAACACTTAATGGTTCATCACCTAACGTTACTGCAGAACAGAATTTAACATTCGATGGTTCAACACTTACAGTTACCGGTGACATTTTAATTACCAATAACTTATTGGTTCAAGGTACAACAACAAGTTTACAAGTTAACAACTTATTAATTGAAGATAAATTAATAACATTAGCAAGTGGTTCAGCAACTGCTGCGGCAGCTAACGGTGCAGGTATTGAGGTTGTAGGACCAACGACAGCGGCAACAATTACATACGCTAACACTGATGATAGTTGGAATTCAAACAAACAATTTAACGTTCCATCATTAAAGATTAACGGAACATTATATTCAGCAGCAACTTCAGGTACATCTGGTACATCAGGTAGTTCAGGTTCAAGTGGAACATCGGGAAGTTCAGGATCTTCAGGTTCAAGTGGAACTGCTGGTTCTTCAGGAACATCAGGTAGCTCAGGTTCATCAGGAAGTTCTGGTACATCTGGTTCTTCAGGTTCATCTGGAACAAGTGGGTCTAGTGGTTCATCAGGAAGTGCAGGTACGTCAGGTAGTTCAGGTTCGAGCGGTTCATCAGGAACCAGCGGTTCATCAGGTTCAAATGGTTCTAGTGGTACTTCTGGAACATCAGGTTCAAGCGGATCATCAGGAACTAGTGGTACATCGGGTTCTAGCGGTTCAGCTGGTACATCAGGAACTTCGGGTTCTAGTGGTTCGTCAGGAACATCAGGTTCTAGTGGATCTTCAGGAACTGCAGGTACAAGTGGTTCATCAGGTAGTAATGGGTCAAGTGGTACATCAGGTTCATCAGGTTCTAATGGATCAAGTGGTACATCAGGAACTTCAGGTTCTAGTGGCTCGTCAGGAACAAGTGGTTCATCAGGTTCTAGTGGATCTTCAGGAACTTCAGGTTCTAGTGGATCAAGTGGAACTTCAGGTTCTAGTGGATCAAGTGGAACTAGTGGTTCTTCGGGTAGTTCAGGAACTAGTGGTAGTTCAGGTACATCAGGTTCTAGTGGTACAAGTGGTTCATCAGGAACTTCAGGAACATCAGTAAGTGTTTCGGGTACTAATAATACATTAGTTAAGTTTACATCAGCATCAACAGTTGGTAACTCATCAATAACAGATGATGGTACTACTGTTACAATTGGAGGAAACTTAACTGTTAATGGTACAACCACTACTGTGAATTCAACTACAGTTAATATTGCAGATAATATAATCCAACTTAATGGTACGGGTGCTGCAAATGGTGGTATAGTTGTAAGAGATGCAACCGCAGCAACACTTGTTTCAGGTTCATTATTATGGAACACCACAACCGATAGATGGATTGCGGGTCCATTAGGTAGTGAAATTGAACTTGCAAACATTAGTGGAGGACAAACATTAACAAATAAAACAATTAGTGGAGCATCTAATACATTAAGTAATATTGCGAATAGTTCACTAACTAACTCATCAGTTACTGTAACAGCGGGAACAGGTATGAGTGGTGGTGGAGCAGTCGCTTTAGGTTCATCTGTGACATTAACAAACGCCGGTGTAACATCTATAACCTCAAATACAGGTTTAAGTTCAAACGTAGGTGCAACAGGTGCAGTTACAATTACAAACACTGGTGTTACAGGAATTAGTGCAGGAACTGGTATATCTAGAGATGTTGCTACGGGTGGTGTAACAATTACAAACACGGGTGTAACGTCATTAACAACTAATACTGGTTTGAGTTCAAACGTAAGTGCAACAGGTGCTGTTACTGTTACAAACACGGGTGTAACGTCATTAGCGGGAACAGCAAACCAAGTAAGTGTAAGTGCCGCCACAGGTGGTGTAACAATATCAACACCTCAAAACATTCACACAAGTGCAACACCAACATTTGCAGGTTTAACTATCAACGGAGGTGTTACATTAAACGCAGGTACAACAGCGGTTACAGGAGCATTAATTGTCGGTGGAGCAACAACATCAACAACTGTCGGTTTAATTAGAGCATCTAACGACGTAATCGCATACGCAAGTTCTGATGAAAGATTAAAAGAAAATGTGTTGACAATCTCAGGGTCTTTAGATATATTAAAGCAAGTAAATGGTTATTCATTTGATTGGATTCCAATGGAAGGTGTACACGAAAATGAAGGTCACGACATTGGGGTTATAGCACAAGAAATTGAGAAAGTTTTACCTGAAGTTGTAACAACAAGAGACAACGGTTATAAAGCTGTTAAATATGAAAAATTAGTAGCGTTGTTAATTCAAACAAATAAAGAATTATTAGCAAGAGTTGAGGCACTTGAAGCTAAAATAAATAAGTAATATAGAATCCCACCATATCGATAAAAAGATATGGTGGGTATTTATAAAAATATAATTTAAATAAAAAATGGCTTTAGTTAGTGTTATACCAGCAACGGGAACTGAAATAAGTATGGGTAGAATTGCAGGAGCAATGGGATTAGCAACAACAAACGTTGGTTTAAACTCAACTTTAGGTGTCAACCGTTCAAGATTATCGGGTTCAGTAGCACAAAACGCAAACATTGCAGCCTCAGGTACCACAGCAGAATCTTCCGATTTTGGCGGTATGTCATCTTCATTCACATATTAATTTTACATTTTCAATTTTTTTTCTTATATTAATATCATATTATGGATATTAATTATAAAAATTTTCCAAGTAAATACGAGTTATATTACATCAAATGGAATGGTATTGGTTTCGACAAAGAGAAACTAATCCAATTCGTTAAACGTATTAAGTGGTTAAAAATCATATCTATCTTCTCAAAATCTAAAAGAGAAGAATTAAAAATCTTATTAGAAATATACGGTCAATATAATGAGGATACTTTAAAAGGTATCCTAAATAATGACGAAGCAATATCAAGATGGGCACTCATTGAAAAATGGGCAAGAATTGCTGCAATAGACATATTACTAACCAATACCTTTTCAAGAGGTACATTCACAATAATCAGTAACCTACCCATCAAAGACTATCAATTAGTTATGAAACGAATTGAGGAGATGGTCAAATTAGGTAGGGAGGTCACACATCAATCAGAAATCATTTCAAACGAAATACCAGGACTATGAGTAAATCATTCTATAACAGTTCCATTTGGGACGGAAAGACTTGTAAATTAGCAATATTAGTACCAACTAGAGACATGGTACATTCACACTTTTCATATTGTTTAGCTCAACTAATGAAGACAACTTCTGAAATAGGTATAGACACTTATTTGTTCTTCGATTCGAGTACTATTCTTTTAAATCAAAGAGAGAAATTAATTGAAAAAGCTAAAGAAGTAAGAGCCGATTATGTACTTTGGTTAGATAGTGATATGATGTTCCCATCAACCACCGCATTACGTCTTTTAGAACACAATAAGGACATCATAGCATGTAACTATATGAAACGTACAAAAGGAGATAAAACGGTCGCATATACGGACGTAACGGATTGGGAATCGTGGGTTCCGTTAAATAAGGTAGACGGACTCATTAAAGTCGAAGGTGTTGGTATGGGTTGTATGTTAATGAAAACAAATGTGTTTGAGGTGTTGACTAAACCTTACTTTGAATTTACCTTTAAAGAAGATAGTCAAGATTGGTATGGAGAAGACTTTAATCTATTAGCTAAACTAAGAAAATTGGGTTATGATGTTTATATCGATACTGTGTTAAGTAAAGACATTAAACATATTGGAAACTACGCCTTCGGAGTCTGAAAATCCTTTTTAATAACAATTTTCATATTACCCATTTCATACTCACCTGGTTCGTATTGTGGTATTGATAATCTTAATGTGAATAGTGTATAGATGTCTTGGTCGGTAAATTCCTTAATCTCGTAAATTAACACATCACACGTATCAATAAACGTGAACTTACTTCTTAAATCGTAATTCGTATTAGGTTGTTCACTACTGATATAGTCCTCAGGTATTTCACCAATTTCAATTTTATCAAAGAATGGTTCAACTTGAATCAATCTATTTTTATTTCGAGTAACTAAACCCATGTTAAATGTGTTGTACTTGAATTCTTGATCCTCCCAATATCTAATTTCTTGAAATGATT
>Ga0222712_10005089_pt1 | contig 13463 bp, 13 predicted proteins | sample C33_657DmetaG_FD_165043 | JGI IMG/M metagenome (GOLD analysis project Ga0222712, IMG submission 165043) | Estuarine water microbial communities from San Francisco Bay, California, United States - C33_657D | ecosystem: Environmental > Aquatic > Marine > Unclassified | place: USA: California...
GGGCGGCGGCGGGGGCGGGGGGGGGGGGGGGGGGGGGGGGGGGGTGGGGGGGGGGCGCGGGGGGGGGGGGGGGGGCCGAGATTTCGATTTCCCCCCCGAATCTATATCCACTTTCTACACTGCATATGCCGATATGGATTCGTTCGCGACGTCGGACGGTGACGTCCTCCGTCGCGGACGTCCTTGACCGACCGACCGACGACGCGCCGTCCCAGGTCGCATCCCCCGCGCGACGCCGCCGCCGCACACGCGCGCGCGCTCGAACGAGGAATGGCGCTCGCACAGGCGACGCACGCGGTGCGTACGACTCTCGACGACGACGCCTCTCTCTCGACGACGACGAGTGATGAGAATGATTTTTTTTCGTACGACGTCGCGCCAACGCGCGATTCCATCGAGTCGCGCCGTCGTTCGTTCGTCATCGTCCTCGCGTTTTGCGCGACGAATGGCGCGACGCAGATAAGCGCGACGCGCGCGAGGAGGACGACGGGAGCGAGGACGACGACGGGGGAGAGAATGGACGTAGAGTGAAACGAGGACGATGATGAAGAAAATAACCATGACTGACGAATGCATCGAGCGTGGCGTTCGTGCGCGCGACAGATCGCACGTTCGGTCGAGCGCGTACACGCGAGGTACGTCGCCGAGGGCGAGGGCATTTTGGACGAGGGCGCGGCGCGCGCGACGACGACCGCGCGCGAGACGAAGGCGAATGCGAAGCGAACGAACGCGAATGTTTGCGAAAGACGGAGGGTTTAGGTCACCGTGGGGGGGGGTGGCGATGACGAATGACTGACGAATGGCGCGCGCGCGAATTACAGAACGCAAAAGAAAGCGGCGCGACGGGTCGCGGTCGCCGCGGTTTCCCAACCCGAAGGCGCCGTGGAGGCTGGGGATGATAAGAAGGCTCGCCGCCCGCGATTTCCGCGCAAGAACGTCACGGTTCAAGACGATCAAGTCGTTGTGGGGGCGTCATTCACTGGTAAGGTGAAGCGCATTCAAGACTACGGGTGCTTCGTCGACTTTGGCGCCAAGACGGATGGGCTCGTGCACATCTCGGAACTCGCCACCGGCTTCGTTGATAAGGTTTCTGCAATCGTCGCCGAAGACCAAGAGGTTAAGGTGTGGATTAAGGAAATCAAGGATAATAAGATTTCTTTGACGATGAAGCAACCGCCGACCGAAGCGGAACTCGCGGCTCAAAAGTCTGAGCAAGAGGCAAAATTTGCCGCCCGTCAAGCGTATAAAAAGGCCCAAGATGTGAAGTCGCAAGCCGTCAAGTCTTTGAAGAAGGGGCAAAAGATCGAGGGTGAAGTTAAGTCCATTCAACCGTTTGGTGCTTTCATCGAAGTCGCCGAAGGCGTTGAGGGTTTGGTTCATGTCACCGAACTTTCGGATGACTTCAACGTCAACGTTGCGGATTTTTGCAAAGTTGGGGAAAAGGTCACCGTCACCATCATCGGTATTGAAGGCGCCAAGGTGAAGCTCTCCATGAAGGACAAGCTCGACGTAAGTATTTATATTCGCCTGTGCTCTTGATTACGCGTCGCGCGTACGTGATCGGTGCGAATCCGCTCTCTTTCGTTGTCGGGACGACATCGTTATCGACTAACCACGCACCTTATCCGCAAACGGCAGTTATCTGGCATGAACGCCGAGGCGCAATCCGTCGTCGACAGCAGCGCCAGTGCTTTGGAATTCGCTTTCAAGAAGAAGGGTATCAGTGCAGACATGTTTCCGAAGGGAAGCAAAGCCGCTGCTGCGCCGGCTCCCGCCGCTAAGGTGAGTGAATAGCACCACAACGTCGCGGCTTGAACGATCCGCCGTTGTAATATCTAGATCATTTATTCCATGAAACCATACTGAAACCGATGTTTTCTTTCCACAGGCTTCTGAAAAAGTTGCTCCGGCTGCTGCTCCGGCTGCTGCTGCCGCTGCAGCTCCGGTTGCCGCTCCTGCTGCTGCTGAAAAGCCAAAGGCTGCCCCGGCGGCGGCCGCCGCGGACGCCGCTGGTGGTGTCTCCGCCGCTCTCGTAAAGCAACTCCGCGAATCCACCGGAGCTGGTATGATGGACTGCAAGAAGGCGCTCGCCCAATGCAACGGTAACATCGAAGAAGCTACGGTGTTCTTGCGTAAGAAGGGCATGGCGTCTGCCGATAAGAAGGCGAGCCGCATCGCCGCCGAAGGCGCCGTCGCTTCGTACATCCACGCCGGCTCTCGTATCGGTGTGATTGTTGAAATCAACTGCGAGACCGACTTCGTCGCTCGCGGTGACCGTTTCAAAGCTCTTGCGGCTGACATCGCCATGCAAGTCGCGGCGTGCCCGAACGTGGAGTACGTCAATCCGTCCGATGCCGACCAAGCCATGGTTGAGCGTGAACGCGCGATTGAGATGCAAAAGGAGGACCTCATGTCCAAGCCAGAAGCCATCCGAGCGAAGATTGTCCAAGGTCGCCTCGACAAGTTGGTGAACGAAAAAGCGCTCATCACGCAAGCGTACATCAGAGACTCGACCAAGACCGTTGAAGTGCTCGTGAAGGAGGCTACCGCGGAACTTGGTGAGAAGATTTCCATTCGCCGCTTCGAGCGATACAACCTCGGCGAAGGTATCGAGAAGCGCGTCAATGATTTCGCCGCGGAAGTCGCCGCGCAAACCCAAGCGAAGGCGCCTGCTCCGGCTGCTCCCAAGGTGGAAAAGAAGGTTGAAGCCGCTGCACCCGCCAAGGACGCGGTCAAGGTTGACGCCGCCGTCGTCAAGCAACTCCGCGATTCCACCGGAGCCGGTATGATGGACTGCAAGAAGGCGCTCGCCGAATGCAACAACAACCTTGAGGAGGCCACTGCGTTCTTGCGTAAGAAGGGCATGGCGTCTGCCGATAAGAAGGCGAGCCGCATCGCCGCCGAAGGCGCCGTCGCTTCGTACATCCACGCCGGCTCTCGTATCGGTGTGCTCGTCGAAATCAACTGCGAAACGGACTTCGTCGCTCGCGGTGACCGTTTCAAAGCTCTTGCGGCTGACATCGCCATGCAAGTCGCGGCGTGCCCGGATATCGAGTATGTCAATCCGTCCGATGCCGACCAAGCCATGGTTGAGCGTGAACGCGCGATTGAGATGCAAAAGGAGGACCTCATGTCCAAGCCAGAAGCCATCCGAGCGAAGATTGTCCAAGGTCGCCTCGACAAGTTGGTGAACGAAAAAGCGCTCATCACGCAAGCGTACATCAGAGACTCGACCAAGACCGTTGAAGTGCTCGTGAAGGAGGCTACCGCGGAACTTGGTGAGAAGATTTCCATTCGCCGCTTCAGGAGGTTCAACCTCGGCGAAGGAATTGAGAAGAAAGTCTCTGATTTCGCCGCGGAAGTCGCGGCTGCCACTGGCAAGGCGTAGTCAAATCCCATCTTTTTAGTTGCTGATGAGCTTGCAAATTAGGTACGAGCGCTGTTGCGCGCTATTCGATGCGCATTCATTTAATCCAAATACACATTCATTCATTCATACAAGGCTACAGTAATAATATCAAAGACGCCGTTCGTCACGCGCGAGCGGACCGTCGCCGCAAATATTTGTGTGCTGCATCTTCATCCACGCCGAGCTCAATCAACCCGCGCGCGATGACATCGTGGTATTCGCGCGACGGCGGATTAATCGCATCATCGATCGCCCGCAAAGAGGCCGGGGGCAGCGTAAACGTTAAAATCGGCTCCGCGTCCATGACGCCCAAGCTGTGCACGTATCCGTACCAAGTACCAGGAACGCGATGATCGCCGCTTCTATTCAATCCCATCTCTATCACTTCTTCCGCTGTGAATCGTCGAAAGTCGTCGTCCCGCCGAGGGTCGAGTCCATTCTCTTGCGAGAAGACGTCGTTGAAGCACGCCAACGAAACGCGATACAGGCGAACGAACGAGTGCAACTCCTCGTCGAGTTCCTCTCGGCTGACATCCAGAAACGCGACGCCGCCTCGACTCCACATCGGACTCGAGTTCGCAAAGTACAATCGGTGCGGCACCTTCATCGCGCGCACCGCACACGCGGACGTCGGCGGGAGCTGGAACGGCACGTGCGCGCTTCTCGCGCCGACGCACTCCTTCACCATGCCATCGACCTTTCCACCGCGCAAGTAGCACGCGAAACGGGCGCTGCACATGTTCGAACCGAACGATGCGTACCACACGTGCTGGGCGTTCACACCCGCCATGATGTCGCGCCGCGCCGAAGTGAAGCGAAAACGTTCGAGCTAGGGACGGTTCACGGATACGTAGGATGTTTGCAAAAGGTGTGCGGTTTAAGCGGTTTCTATGACGCGAATGGGGTGTCGCTGAACGACGTCGATAGCGTCGTCATCATATGTTTTTCTTCCAACGACGCGTCATTCGTCGTCGAGAGCGCCCGTGGTTTTCAAAGCCACGGCGGCGGCGGCGGCGAAGCCGACGATCCACAACACGCCGAGCGCGATGTAGTTTTCGTAATATAGGCACGCCGCCGAACCCGCGACGGCGACCGCCGCGGCGGCGGCGATGACGCCACCGAGCTGACCCGGATCAATCTTCGCGTCGGTGGATGATTTCACGCGCGCGCCGCCGCGCTCTTCGCCCTCGACCCACATAGCCGGCTCGACGCCGAACACGTTGTTGTTTTCCAGCGACGTGTTGGACCCCCCGAATCCCACGGGGGCGACGAAATCGGGACCTAAAGAACCGTTCTTCGCGTCGAGATAGATGCCGTCTTGCTTCATCTCGATAGGAAAAACCTCCATCGCTCGGCACGTTTCCCGCGGCGTCAACCACGCCAACCAGTTATTATCCGGATACCACTCCTTAATCTCCCCCGTTTGCAAATCAAACGTACTCTTCGTCGTCGGGCACTCGATGCATCCATCTTGCGTTAACCTCGCCCGTTCAAACCCTTGCGAATACGCCCCCTCCGCGGGCGATCGCGACTCGATCGCGTACACCCTGTCCCGATACCAAAACATCAGCACGCTCTTCCCGAACGCCCGCACGAGCTTGCGTTCGCCCCTCGGGAGGTCTTCCAGTTCGCACACTTTCACCATCGTTTGCGAATTCTCATTCGCGCTCGATCGCATCTCGCGGTCGTTCGCATTCGACGACGAATGCGAAATCGTCCATGCGCCGCGCTCGCGCGCGTCGCGCGCGCGTCCCTTCGCTTCGCTCGCCCTCGCGCGCGACGCCGCGATCGCGCGCGTCGCTCGTTCTCCCCCGACTCGCGCGCGCATGGGCGCGCGACTCGCGCGCGCGCATGGCAAAGTCAAAGTCAAAGTCATCGTCATCGTCATCGTCGTAAGCGTCGTCGATGTGCGTATCCGGTCACGCGACGAACACTGATGTCATCACTCGATCGGGGCGGATGACGTCACGAATGTACGGACGGCCTTCGAATGGGTAAACGACGAGTGACGACTCAAGACTGAACACGAACGTGTGCGCCCACGCGCGACGCGGGTTGTTACAGGATTTCCCAATCGGCGAATTCGTCGTCGACGAACTTTGGCGACGAATGCGTGGTGATTTGAGGTGAAACATCGTCGTCGTCGTCGTCGCCGTCGTCACCGATGATGACGACATTCGAGGGGTGGAGGATGAGAATAGGGGCGGAATGGGACGCGCGCGCGAGCCGCGCGACGGCGTCGAGGAAATCGTCGACGTCGGAAGCGTCGCGACAGTAAAATCCAAGAGCGAGCGTGGGGTCCAAAGCATCACCGCGCGTGTGGGATATTTCGGAGCAGTAGTACGTGTCCGCGTGCCACCCGGAAGCGCAGTCCTGCACGGTGTGAGGATCGAGGTGGAAGAAGACGTCGTCGGAGGAATAGCCGACGACGTATAAAGAACGCCCGGGACGACCGCCCAAAATGCCGATGGACTGGGGGAACGCGAGCATCGCCCGAAGCTGATCGAGATACCTCGTGTTTATCGTGCTCCCAGCGCCGAGGACGAGCGGAACGAAGAGTATCAACGCCTTTCCGGCGTCGACGCTCTTCGCGCACAACTCGTCTCTGCGCACTCGAGGCACGCCTCCGGCGTCGTCGCCCTCGTTTATCGCCAGCACGACGTGCGCGACGACTTGGTCTCGCATCGCCGCGTGCTGCGATATCAATTCCTCTAAAGCGCGACACATCACGCTTGGTTCAAACCATCGTCCCGCGGGCATGTTCCAGCGCGCCGTCGTCTCGCACACGCGATGAATTCCATACGGCGCCCGCTCGTCATCCGCGAACCATTTCAATATATCCTCTTGCGCGTCGCTCCCGCGCCTAGTGCCTGAAATCTCCCCACCGCGGCGAAACATGTCGAAAAAACTCCCCAGACCTCGCCGCCGCGTCCGCGCGCCGCCGCCGTTCACGTTCTCGTCGCCGTCCTCATCGCCGCCGACGTCCTCGTCTCGTCGTCTCGTTTCAATCTCTCGTCTCCAATCTCGACCTCGCACGTGCACGCTCAGCGCGTGAGCGAGCATCATCTGTGCGCTCCTCAGCGTGCATCCCCACCCCGCGTCGGTGGTCCACTTCGTCCCGCGTAAAGGGGCGAAATTCCTTCGATACGTCACCCAGAGCCTCGAAAACCAATCCGCTTCGAATCTCGCGCGCGCCTCCATCCACGCCTCATCTATGCCTCCCTCTGTGCGTTCGCGCGCGAGTGCTTTCGCATCACTCTCGCAATCGTCGTAGTATTTCACCCCCAAGAGCACCAGAGTCACGCATCGATCGACATCGTTCGCGCCGTCGCGAAACGCCAACCGACGCCACCGACGCGTCGACGGATGAAACGCAAGCTCCGCCGAACTCGCGCGCCACGCTCGCGCGAGCCTGTCGACGATTCGTTCGTGCGCGTTCGATTCATTGACGTTTTCAAGACTCTGGGTGATGTTTCGGTCGGATGTCGACGCGCGGTTCGCGCCGCCGGAGTCGTAACCGTCGCGCATGAGCGACGACGCGCGACGCGCGAACGAAATGCCGATCGAATGATCTCACGCAAACGCACGCGGTTTTGAGAAATTATTCGCGACGCACGACGCGCACAAATCGCACAAATCGCAAATTTTTCTCAACGACGCGCGTTCGACGCGTCGACGAATGCGGAGCTCCGACGGAGCTTACATGAGAGACATTTACATAATTTATCGCGAACACGACGCCAACACGAGTCAAACGCGCGCTGTGCGCTCACGAAGCATCCTCATCGGTGAACATATCGTTTGGATCGAGCGCGAGGTCGTCGTCGTCGTCGTCGTCCTCGACGTTTTCGACGTTCGTTCGCGGCCCTTCGTCTTTCGGCTGCGGTCGTTCGAGTTCGACGCGTTCCCACGCCAAGCACTCCGGTTCGTCCCACGTCGTCTCGTGCGTGTCTTTATTGACGTAGTATGGCTTATTGTCGTACTCCGCGGCGGGCGTTTCGAACCATTCGCACGGGCTTTCGTACGTGCTCTCTCCCGTGGCGGTGGACACCCAATACGCTCGCCCGGCGTCGTCTTTGTACGGCGCCATGTTATTTGGATCGTCCCTAATCGTCGTCAACACGCGCGCCGAATTGATGTGGTCAATCGTTCGTTTTCGCGTACGCGCGCGAACGACGAATGGAAGGCGTCGATCGAGCGGTCACGAGGCGCGTCCGGATTCTCCGCCGATTCTCCGCCGATTCTCCGCCGATTCTCTGGGCAACCGTCGCGCGTCGCGAGCGCGCGGTGACGCACCATCGACTCTCCCTCGTGACTCGGTTGTAATAATACACGTGTTGAATTCCATCGATGCCTTCGATGGATGCGATCGCGAATGCGAATGTGCACGCGAATGCGAACGCGAAGGGATGGATCATCGTCGTCGTCGTCCCGCGTCGCGGAGTGCGGCGAGGCGACGCGAGAGTCGCGGGACGTACAAGTCGCGAAGAACGAGCGCGCTGAGGCGATGAAATTTTAAGTGAAATCGATGACGTTTCTGTTTCGTCGATCAAAGGCACAAGCGCACGAGAGATGGAGATGCTAAGCGAATGGAATGAAAATCACGACTTGGGCGCGCGGAGGCGGCCGCCGGTGATTTTGCCGGCGACAACTTTGCCGGCAACGCCGAGGACTTTAGCTTCTAGCGCGCGGCGCTCGCTCGCGCGATCGCGGTACGTGAGCTCGCTCTTGGTGTCGCGAGCTTCTTTCGCGACGTCAAGCGCGGGATCGCGCGGAACGGGGGCTGCGGAGATGACGGCGCGCGCCACCCGCGTCTGGGACGATTTCGAGCGCTCGGTCGGAGCGCTCTTCGTTGATGCGTCGGCGCGATGCGAATCCCCGGTGGACGGCGCCGCCGCGCCGACGACGGTATATTCGCGCGTGGTTTCGTTCCACGAGTACCACGCCGACGTCTGATGGTTGTAGAACAACCCGGAATTGGGGTCGTAAAAGACGCCAGTGACTTTGTGCTTGTAATACCCCGTCGCTTCGTCGTAGACGTATTCGTTGTTCTGCGACGCGTGCTCGTTCGTCGTCATCGCCGACGCCGCGGTGGCTTGCAAAATCGCATTCTGAGCCAAAGCGTTGAGCTCGCTCGATTTCAAATCCTTCACAGCCTGACTTTGCGAAACTTCTGATACTGAAAACTCGCAACTCATGACGCCGCCGACCCAGTCATCGCGAAACGGCGCGGAGTCGATCGCGCTCTTCACTCGAACGGCGTGCTCCACCGTGAGGCAGTTCACGAACGCATATCCTTTGCGCCTATCCGAGCCGTACTCTCGCGGCATTTTTATAGAGCGAATGAATGACATGTCGCCGTCGAACGCGGAGCCGATCTTATGCGCCAACTGTTCCTCGGTCGCGTCTTCGGGAATGTTCTTCACCCAAAGCGTCGTCGACGGCTTCACGTCTCTGTCCCGCTGGCCTTCCACGTGAGGTACCACCTTGGCGTCATCCCCACGCTCGGCGCCGCACTTAAAACACGCGCTCCGGCGAGCGTAGTTGTGCGCGTCGCACGTCCCGCACTCCCAATCCGTCGCCCGCGCCGACTCGTTCCTCCTCGCCCGTTCCGGCGATCGCCGCGGCGACCACCGGCGCGTGTTTTCGCTCGAACGCGCGACGTTCGCATCGTTTCTTCGTCGTCCATCGATCGCGGGCGATCGCATCCAATCATCCATTCCCGCTCCCTCCTCGCCCGCCTCGTCGATTCGCTCGCGCGCTCGCTCGCGCGTCGCCTCACCCCTTCGCTCGCTCGCTCGCGCGCTCTCGCGTTCGTCTCCCCACCCAGCGTCGCTTTCCACGCGTTCGCGAGCGCCATTCCATTGCGATCGTCCACCGTCGCGGTGACTCACCGAAGGCGCGTCCCGACGCTCGCCGAAGCTCGCCTCGCGCTCCGCCCGTTCGCTCGTTCGCGCGCCGCTCGATTCAAACCCCCCATGTCGCGCGCTGTCGCCCTCGACGACGCGCATGGAATCTCTCATGTCGCCAAACCTTCGTCGTTTGACGTCTCCGACGTCGTCATACCCGTCATCATCATAGGGCGCGCTCGATTTCGAGCGCGCGCTCGCCTGCGTCCGCGAAAGCGCCCGAGCGCGCGCGACTCGACGTCAACAACGCTTTTAACCGCACACAAAAATGTCGAATCGCTCGCGGTGCGCGCGTCGAATCGTTCGCGAATTCACGTCTCGAGTTCGCCGTAGGGCGTCAACACGACGTCGACCGGGGATGAAAACATGAATGACACGTCGCTCTTGCGATCGCGATCGCGTTGTATCATCACGCACTGAGCGATGCATCGCGCGATCGACTTCAAAAAAAGCGCGACGTCGCGCTTCGTCACTCGTACGAGTGAATGACGAAATGTCGCTTATGACGACTGTAACGACGTTCGCCTCGTCCTGTTCTCGTCGATGGACGACGTCTGAGGTCGAGTGACTGACGGTCGCGGAATGAGCCTGAGTTCGATCGCATTCGATCGCGCCATAGCGCGACGTTCAACGTCCCTTCCCCGCGACCGCGTCGTGGAGTGCGCATGAAATTCATCCCATCGACGAACGAGTGATTCGAAGAGGCGTTCGAAAGGTCGTCGCGAGGCGAATGGGAGTTTCCATGGAGGCGACGCGTCGCGCGTCGCGCGCTCGATTTCCGCGGCGCGCGACGCGCGAGCTGAGCGACGCTCTTCGACGCGCTCATTCGAGCGCGCGTCGATTGAGGACGATGACATCGATCAGACGTCAACACGACGTGGAAACGCGAAGAGTTTCTAGCGCATGTCTCGCGTTTCACGACGTCGCGTTGACGACGATTCGGACGCGCGGCGGAGACGGACGAACGTCGCGCGGGCGACGGACGACGCCGAAGGCGAGCGACGCGAACGAGGTTGAGCACACGAACGAACGCGATGCCATCGCGCGCGCGAGAGTGATGGCGAGCGCGAATAGATATATTCGTCTGTTCGCGGCGATCGCGTCGATGGCGTATCTGTGGCGCGTGTTTGGGAAACATTTCGATGGGTCGTTCGCGAACGCGGCGAGGAAAGCGCTTCTGGAGGACGCGTTCGGGAGCGCGAGCGCGGTGGTGTTGTTGTTGTACACCGGGGCGTGCGAGCGAGCGGTGGAGGCGATCGTGACGAAAATCGCGCGGGCGCTGAAACCGGGGACGATGAACACGATGTGGTGGGTTTCTTTAGCGCTGATTCGTTCGCGCAAGTACTTGAAGAAGATCATACGAGCGACGCTGGTTTGGGCGTTGGCGAGCCAAGTGATTTCGTTCATTCCGGATTCCATCGACGTCATAAAAATCGATCCCACCGCGTTGGATGACGACGTCGATTCCATCGCCGGCGGCTTGAACGCGTTCGGGATGTTCCTCAGTACGATGTTTGATTCCAACACGGACGGCACGGTGACGGGGTCCGAGGTGCAGTTCTGGATGTTACACAAGAGCCTCAGAATTTTGTGGGTGTACTTTGCGTTCACCATCGCGCGTTGGTTATCAGATTTAAAGGAACCACCGTCCCCGGGGGAGGTGGAAGACGGCATCACGCTGTACGACCACGACGACGTCCTGTCGCAGGCGCTGAACAGACATTTCGCCGGCCTACGCGGCGATGATGGGATCGAGTGGGAGGTTCAAGCGCGGTCGGCGCTGATTGATAAAACGCTCTCCATCGGCATTCTCTTGTTCGCGACGTACACGATTCTTAACAGTCTCGGAGTGAACATGACTGGTCTACTCGCCATCGGTGGTGTTTCGGGTATTGCCATCGGTTTCGCCGCGCAGAAGCTTGTGAGCAACTTTATCAGCGGCGTGCTGATTTTTGTGACGCAGCCCTTTGTCGAGGGCGACCACATCATCTGGCAAAACATCGAGGGAACGGTTGAAGAAGTCGGATGGCACTCGACGCGAATCCAATCGATGGAGCATGGATACGCATTCATCGTGCCGAACACGGACATTCTCGGCGCCGCTCTGCGCAATCTTTCTCGACGAAAATTCATGCCGCTCGTGGTGCAACTCGATTTGCCAGAAGGCATCGAGACGACTCCGGACATTTACGATTTCGTACAAGAGCTGGAGCTCTTATGGATCAACCGCGTGGATTCGCTCAGCATCCGACGGCCGAAGGTGAGTCTAGACTACGGAGACAAGCTCGGTCGGCCGACGATAACGCTCCGAGCGTTCATCGATGAAGCGAAAGGCGGCGATAAGACGCCGAAACTCAAGGCGACGGTGATGCAAGAAATCGCGGCTTTTCTTCGCAAGCGCGAAGAAAAGCGCAAGCAATCACAAGGAGCGCCATAGCGCTGTGCGTTACACTTTACTTGTACTATCGTTGTTGTAGTATTTCACATTGTTCAATTTACACGTTCGCTTTACACGCTTGTACAGTACGGCAGTTCAGTTGCCTCGCATCGACGGCTTTTAAACGCTCGACGGCATCACAGTTTGATCGAACCACCAAACAAAGCCTCGCGCGCCTGCCGAGCCGCTCGCTCGCCGGTCTCCATCGCTCCGTGCAAGCACGGATTCACCCCAGTGTGCGTCGCTTCGCCGGCGAAGAACAACATGTTTGACACGGGCGCCGCGAGCACCTCGCGCGACGCGCCGACGTTCGGCGAAGGATACGTGTAGGCGCCCTGAACAAAACGCTCGTGGGCCCAATTGACGATCTTCTTCGTCGTCACGCGCTCTTTACAAGAAACCTTGAAGATTGTATCGAGCTGATCGATCGCTCTGTTCACCAACTCGCTCTCCTGTACGTTCGCGATGGCGTCGGCAAACTTTCCAGAGATGAAAAAGGTAACGACTCCCACCGTCGCCGCGATGGCCGCCGCCTCTTCGGCGCTCTTTGCCTCGCGCGGCTCGCTCGACGCCGCATACTTTGTGATCCAAAATTCGGGAAAGAAGCAATCGGTACAGATGACGTCGAACACATCTTCGGGCCAAAATATTTCGCTGAAACCGATGAATAATTTCGCGGCGTTTCCCATTTGAATCGCCTCAGCCGCGGCGATTTTACACTCCGGAAGACTCGGAATAAACGTGACGCAATTTGTCGCGTTCCCTCGCCGTAGAGCGGTGATTGGTAACGCCACGATGCATTTCTTGGCTACGATTGTCTCCGACGACCCTTTCCGCGTCACCACGACGCGATCGGGCGAAGAATAATCCACGCAATCGATCTCCCAATTCGTTCGCACGTCCACGCCTCGCGCGAGCTCTTTCGCCACGTCCTCCATCGACCGATCTAAAACCAAATACTTGTCACCGTATCGCCACCGCTTCTTCTCCTCGACGATTTCACGCATGCCCAACGCGCTCAGAGACGCGCCGAAATCGTTGGCGTAAATCGTCTCCGCCAACTCCACGACGCGCTCTGTGGCGCCTATCAACGTCAACCACTCTCTCGCCGTCACGTCTCGATCGCGTGGAACGCCTTCGAGGTCATCGAACGCGCGATGGACCTCTCGGAGGTCATCGAACGCGCGACGCGCCTCTCGCGCGTCCTCGCACTTCGCCTCGGCATCGCTCGCGTCGAACGACGCGCCGAGGTGACCGAAATAATACCTATCTGGCCACTTTCGCGTCGTCGTCTCGATCCCTCGAGCGCGCAAAAACTCCACCAACAACGAATTTCTGTCGCCGTGCGCGAACTCCGGGCCGAGATTCACGTCCCACGGCGCGCACGCCCGCGAGACGCGCGCTCGCCCGCCGACGTGCGCGTCGCCTTCGACCGCCGTGACGCGCTCGTCGCCAAAGTCTTTCACCAGCGCGCGCGCGGCGCGTAACCCGGCGAACCCGGCGCCTAAAATGACGATGTCAACGTCATGGTCATGGGCGCGCGTCGTCATGTGACGTCGAGCGCGCGCCATTCGTTCGCATGTGCGTCACTTCGCCCTCGCCATTCGTCTTTTCGCCATGGGTGTCACCGCGCGACTGCACGCATCGTTCGAACGGCTCGAACGCGCGTGCGAGTCCTCTTTGCGCGTCTGTGGCCCAGGGTTGTTCG
>Ga0222712_10005090_pt1 | contig 13459 bp, 10 predicted proteins | sample C33_657DmetaG_FD_165043 | JGI IMG/M metagenome (GOLD analysis project Ga0222712, IMG submission 165043) | Estuarine water microbial communities from San Francisco Bay, California, United States - C33_657D | ecosystem: Environmental > Aquatic > Marine > Unclassified | place: USA: California...
CCAATTCAAGGTGTACAAATGAAATTAGAAGCAGACGGAGAAATTTGTGTAGCAGGACCAAGTGTAATGAAGGGTTATTATAAATTACCAGAATTAACTGCAGAAACCATCATTGATGGCTGGTTGCACACAGGAGATATAGGTGAGATAATAGATGGCAAGTTTTTAAAAATTACAGATCGTAAAAAAGAATTGTTTAAAACAAGTGGTGGTAAATATGTTGCACCACAACCAATTGAAAACAAGATGAAGGAAAGTCCTTTTATCGAACAGATTGTTTTAATTGGCGACAATAAAAAAATGGTGAGTGCCTTGATTGTGCCAGGTTTTTCTAAATTAAGAGAATGGGCAAAGCAGCATGGCATTGAGTATACAAGCAACGAGGCCATCATTCAGCATCCAATGGTGCTTACAACTTTTGAATCTATTGTAGCAGAATACAATCAATTATTCAATCAGGTAGAGCAAGTGAAAAAATTCACTTTATTACCTAGAGAGTTTACGATTGATAAGGGAGAAATGACGCCTAAATTAAGTATACGCCGTAAGCAAATCCTTGCGAATTTTGAAAAAGAGATAGACTTAATGTATCAAGGATAAAATTATAATAGCTTTATCAAGTCTGCTAAGTCATTCATTTAATGAATAACATAAAATATTGTTCGATGAAAAAACTGTTGCTAATCACTGTCACTATTTTTTTATTTGTGACTAACGTAAAAGCACAGTCTACTAACAATCCTTATTTTAATTACAAGGGTAAATTAATTATTATTGGAGGCGGCACTATACCAGATTCTTTATTTGAATTTTTTGCAGCGCATTGTGGCGGCAAGGATCAACTCGTTGTGTATATCCCTACTGCTACATCAGACGAAAAATATATTCAAGAGGGAGGGCATTTAGTTAAATTTACTTCGAGAGGTTTTACCAATTTGTCGACCATACATACAAGAGATAAAGCCAAAGCAGATGCGCCAGAAAATATTGCACTCATGAGAAAGGCGAAGGGTGTTTTCTTTGGCGGCGGCGACCAGGATTTAATTGCTGCAGCCTATGGCAATACACAATTGTATAAAGAGATGCTTGCATTATTAGACAGAGGTGGTGTGATTATGGGTACATCTGCAGGTGCGACGATTATGGGCGCATTGTTGGTGGGTGGAGATGCAAGAAAAGACCTCACTAAAAATTTTCCTTTTCAACCTGCATTCTCCTTTATACAAAACGTAGACATCGACCAACATGTACTAGTCCGCAATAGACAATTTGATTTAATCCCCGTGATCGAAGCCTATCCTACTCATTTAGGCGTGGGGATAGATGAGTCTACAGCGATTATTGTGGAGGGCCATCAATTTAAAGTGTGGGGTAATTCTTATGTGATGGTCTATGATGCCAAAGACTGGGCGAAACAAAAAGCAAGCTATGGCAAAGTACTTAAGCCATTTAAAATGATGTACAGCGGACAATCCTTTGACTTGAATACGCATCAAGTAATAAAGTAGCTTACTATTTTACTGCACTCTTTTCTTTAATGATGGTTTGCACATCCTTATTTTGAATATGACTTTCTAGCCAAGAGATGATGTCTAAATACATAAATGCGCGGCTTTCTAATTTATTATGTTCCAATGGACCTAATATAGTTAATAAATCTTCGAAAGCTAATTTCAATTCCTCTTTATTTATACCAGCCACACCTGCACGACCATATTTTTGAATCATTTTTTTCAAGAAGTTAAACAGGACTTCCTCCACCGTACTAAGGTTGTCCATCTTACCCATAAAGCGATACACGGATTTAGATAAGTAGTTCACCACTTCCATATTGCCTAATTCAAAATGCGCAATCAAATGCAATAAGCGTGCGTAACATTGTAAGTCGTCACGAAGGTTTAATTTCCAATTGATGATATTGTTTAAATAATCAATGGCTTTTGCAGGTTCCCCAGCACCAAAATACAAACAAGCAATTTTATAGTAAAACACCAATACACGGTGGCTATCAATGAAAGGTTCAATCTCTTGTAATTGCTCCTCCATCTTAGGAATCATGTCCAAGCCTTCGCTAAAACTACCTTCTAAAAAGTGTTGATTGATTTTAGCAATATAGAGGTAAATAAAACATTGAATCTGATTGTTTTTATTGTTGAGTACAATTGGCGCTTCGCTAAAATTTTCAAGTAACGCAATGGTGTCTTTAAATTTAGGTAGGTTGCGTAAATCAAAAATTGCACTAATTAAATTGTGTAGCCCTTTAATGTATTGCGCTGTCTCAATGGTTTTCATGTTCTCATTGGCTTCGTATAAGTCCACCCACTTTTGACTATAACGATAATGCATTAAAAAGTCTTGGTTGATAAAACTATGCCAGCACATGCATTGAAAACGATATAGCTGTTCATAAAAACCTGTCGATGATTTGATGGTTGCTAATACAGGATCCTGCATCATCTTATCTAATATCGCACGGTCGTCGTCGTTGCGTGCATGACCATGTTGAATATACCAGCCGTATAGTTGTAAAGAAAGGTTAGATGCTTTCGCAATCAAATCTAGGCGTTGGTTCACTTCATCAATTTCTTCACTCAATTGTTTAGCACGATCCTGCATGCTACGCGTAATATGTAGAGACTCAATCTTTTTTTCTAAAAACAATACTTGCAATAAATAAGTGACCTGGTTATTTTGCTTGGTCAATATTTTAATCTTCTCCAACAAACGCAAACTCTGTAGGTAAAGTCCTTTGTTGTATAAAATTTTAGCATGGTCCAATTGTTCGTGAATCTGCAAGTCAATATTCTCATGTTGCTTCAACACCCTAAGGCTCGCTAAAATTTGGTCGTATAAATGTGCTTTTAAATTAGACAGCTGCTGCTTCTGAATGGATTCATTTTTTCTTAAAAGCTCCTCCTCGTCATAATCCTTCATTTTGTCCAGGGCATCAAAAAGCTGGATGATCTTTAAATCGGTAGATGCGGTATTACGGGTAACGTACAACTTGAAGTTGCGTTTCTCGGCCCTTTCCAGGGATTTTAACAAAATAAAGAGGGCGTCCGTACTCAGGTTGGGCATCGTAACTGAATTTGATTCAATTTATTGAAAATCAATGTATTATCCAAATTTTGGATCGTTTACACACTGTAAAATAGGCATAAAAATGATCAAAAACACCCGGTCTGAATCGATAAATTTGAATAATAAGCGGGTTTTTAGCCCGTTTTGTATCTATAAACTATTCAAAATCAATGAGATGAGTGAAAAAGTCTACATATTTGACACAACCCTAAGAGATGGGGAGCAGGTACCAGGTTGTAAGTTGAACACCAAGGAGAAATTAGCCCTGGCCGTAAGGTTGGAGGAGCTGGGGGTGGATATATTAGAAGCAGGATTCCCTGTCTCTAGCCCAGGTGATTTTGATTCAGTCAATCAGATAGCAAAGACGTTAAAAAATACGGTGATTTGTGGATTGACAAGGGCGGTACAAAAAGACATTGAAGTGGCTGCCCAGGCATTGAAGCCAGCTGCACGTTTTAGAATCCACACAGGTATCGGCACATCCGACTTACACATCAAATATAAATTCAATAGTACAAGAGAAGCGATCATCGAACGTGCAGTGCAAGCAGTGAAGATGGCAAGAAATTTTACAGACGATGTTGAATTTTATGCCGAAGATGCGGGAAGAACAGACAATGTTTATTTAGCACAAGTAATAGAAGCAGTTGTGAAAGCAGGTGCGACCACTTTAAATATTCCAGATACCACTGGATATTGTTTGCCATATCAGTATCAAGAAAAGATGGCTTACTTATGGAACAATGTACACAATATTGATAAAGCAGTGTTGTCTTGTCATTGTCATAATGATTTAGGATTGGCTACTGCAAACTCCATTGCAGGCGTGATGGGTGGTGCAAGACAAATTGAATGTACCATTAATGGATTAGGAGAGCGCGCAGGTAATACTGCGTTAGAAGAAGTCGTGATGATTTTAAATCAACATAAGGACTTAGGTTATTACACAAGCATCAATCCAAAATTATTAAATCCAATAAGTCGTGAAGTATCAGATGTGATGCGCATGGCAGTGCAACCTAATAAAGCGATTGTAGGATCGAATGCATTTTCACATTCATCAGGCATACACCAGGATGGATTTTTGAAAGAAGCACAAACTTATGAAATTATAAATCCTGCAGAAGTGGGCGCAGAAGATAGTAAGATTGTGTTAACAGCAAGAAGCGGAAGATCCGCGCTAGCACACCGTTTACATAAGCTAGGATATGACTTCAACAGAAATGATATTGATGCATTGTATGCATTATTTGTAAATGTAGCAGATAAAAAGAAGGAAGTAGTAGAATCCGATTTACAAACAATGGCAGCAGCTTATCAGACAACCATGGTCTCTCAATAAAGAGATCAATGAAAATAAATTATTGAACAATGGGTAATACATTATTTGGAAAAATTTGGGACAAGCATGTGGTGAAGCAAATCACAGATGGTCCGTCGGTATTGTATATCGACAAACATTTTATTCACGAAGTGACAAGTCCTCAAGCATTTAGTGGCATTGAAAAAAGAGGTGCAACCATCTTTCGTCCAGCACAAATTGTGGCGACAGCAGATCATAATGTGCCTACCATGCATCAGCATTTGCCAATTGCAGATCAGCTATCCCGTTTTCAGGTAGATACTTTAATTGATAATTGTAACAAATATGGTGTGACATTGTATGGACTAGGACATCCGAATCAAGGGATTGTGCATGTGATAGGACCAGAACTTGGTATTACGCAACCAGGCATGACCATCGTATGTGGCGATAGTCATACGTCTACGCATGGTGCATTTGGATCGGTGGCATTTGGTATTGGTACCAGTGAGGTAGAAATGGTTTTTGCATCACAATGTATTATGCAAACCAAACCAAAATCAATGCGCATCAATATTGAAGGCCAATTGAATGCAGGTGTGGTTTCAAAAGATATTATTTTATACATCATTGCAAAAATATCTGCAAGTGGTGCAACTGGTTATTTTGTAGAATATGCAGGATCAGCCATTCGTGCATTGAGCATGGAAGCAAGAATGACTATATGTAATATGAGTATCGAGATGGGTGCGCGCGGAGGATTGATTGCACCAGACCAAACAACTTTTGATTATATACAAGGCAGGATGTTTGCACCAAAGGGCGCAGACTGGGATCGTCAATTAGCAGAATGGAAAACATTGTACAGTGATGCAGATGCACAATTTGATATGGAAATCAATATTGACGCAGCAGACATTGAACCTATGATCACTTATGGAACGAATCCAGGTATGGGCTTAGCAGTAACTGGAAGTTTGCCTACCATGGAAAGCTTCAAAGATGTTACAGAAAAACAAAATTACGAGAAGGCTTTAAAGTATATGGGTTTAACAGCAGGACAAAGTTTATTGGGGATGCCAGTACAAAATGTTTTCATCGGCTCTTGTACGAATTCAAGAATTGAAGATTTTAGATTGGTAGCAAGTATTATAAAAGGCAAACAAAAAGATCCAGCTGTTAAAACATTGATTGTGCCAGGATCACAGGAAGTTGCAAAGCAAATTAAGCAGGAAGGATTGGATAAAATATTTGAAGCAGCAGGTATTGAAATTAGACAAGCAGGCTGTAGCGCTTGTTTGGGTATGAACGAAGATAAAATACCAGCAGGCGAATATTGTGTCAGCACGAGTAACAGAAACTTTGAAGGCCGTCAGGGCGCAGGTGCAAGAACGATGTTGGTGAGCCCGCTTACTGCGGCAGCAGCATTGTTAACTGGTAAGATCACTGATATTAGAACCTTATTAAATTAATTAAAAGTTAGAGTCTAACTATAGAATCATAGGTATATGCAATCATTACAAACAATCACGAGCAAATTTATTCCCTTGCGTATCGAGAACGTAGATACGGATCAGATTATTCCTGCACGATTTTTAAAAGCCACTACCAAGGATGGTTTTGGTAAAAATTTATTTAGAGACTGGAGATACGAAAATGATGATGAGACAAAACCAAAAGCAGATTTTGTTTTGAATCAAGCACAATACAGCGGCGCTATCTTAGTGGCAGCAAAGAATTTTGGATGTGGTTCTTCGAGAGAACATGCGGCATGGTCTATTTTGGATTATGGCTTTAAGGTAGTGGTGTCTAGTTTTTTCGCAGACATCTTTAAAAACAATGCCTTGAACAATGGCGTATTACCAGTGACTGTGAGCGATGCATTTTTACAACAAATTTTTGCGCAAGGGCCAAATGATACATTGTCTGTAGACCTTGCAGCGCAAACCATCATCATTGACGCAACAGGCGCTTTTGAAACATTTGAAATTAATGCGTATAAAAAAACATGTTTATTAAATGGCTACGACGACATTGACTATTTATTAAGCATGAGAGAAGAGATAGCGGCATTTGAAGCAAAAAAATTATAACGATAAAGTATTAAAATAGTATGGAAAAGAAAATTGCAGTGATATTGGGAGACGGGATTGGTCCAGAAGTAACCAATCAATCTATTAAAGTTTTGAACATGATCGCCAAACAATATGGCCATCAGTTTAGTTACGAGTATGCATTGATGGGCGCGGTCGCAATAGACGAAACAGGTAATCCATTACCAGACGAAACCATTGCTATTTGTAAAAACAGTGATGCTATTTTATTTGGTGCCATTGGTGATCCAAAATATGACAATGATCCAACAGCGAAAGTAAGACCAGAGCAAGGTTTATTAAAATTGCGCAAGGAATTACAATTGTTTGCTAATATCCGTCCGGTAAAAACTTATACATCCTTACAACACTTGTCACCATTAAAGGCTAAGCATTTAGAAAATGTAGACTTTGTGATATTTAGAGAGTTAACAGGTGGTATTTATTTTGGTGCAAAATCTTTAAGTGAAGATGGCACAGTGGCCAAAGACGATTGTTCTTATAGTGTGATGGAGATAGAGCGTGTGGCGCATTTAGCATTTCAGTATGCACAAAAAAGAAATAAGCATTTGACTTTGGTTGACAAAGCCAATGTATTAGAAACATCCAGACTATGGCGTAAAGTGGTTCAAGGGATTGCAAAAGCATACAGCGATGTACAAGTAGATTATTTATTTGTAGACAACGCAGCGATGCAAATCATTTTAAATCCTGCAAGGTTTGATGTGGTATTAACAGAAAATTTATTCGGTGATATCATTAGTGACGAAGCTTCGGTTTTAGCAGGTTCATTAGGCTTGTTGCCATCTGCTTCGGTAGGTACGAGTGCTGCTTTGTTTGAACCCATCCATGGTTCTTATCCGCAAGCAAAAGGAAAAGACATTGCGAATCCAATGGGATCCATTTTATCTACAGCTATGTTATTAGATCATTTTGGAATGCAGGAAGAAGCTAATAGTGTGCGCACTGCAGTGGACTGGTGTTTGAGTAATAGATTTGTTACAAAAGACATCGACACTAATAATAGTTATACCACTACAGCAATTGGCGATATGGTTGCTGAATTTATCGAGCGTCATGCAAAGGGCGAAAAGCATCCTATCCATGAGCGTCTACATAAATCAACAATAATATAAATTTTATGGAACTCAATAAATATTCCAAGACCATCACTTTAGATCCAACGCAACCCGCTGCACAAGCAATGTTTTATGGTATTGGATTAACCGATGAGGATTTGCACAAGGCGCAAGTGGGTATTGTAAGTATGGGCTATGACGGCAATACTTGTAATATGCATTTAAATGGATTGGCTGCGGATATTAAAAAAAGTATTTGGGAAAATAATTTAGTGGGATTGACATTCCACACTATTGGTGTGAGCGACGGGATGAGTAATGGCACACCTGGTATGCGTTATTCTTTAGTGAGTAGAGATGTGATTGCAGATAGTATTGAAACGGTTTGTGGTGCACAATATTATGATGGATTGATTGCAGTACCGGGCTGTGATAAAAATATGCCAGGATCGATCATTGCAATGGGCAGATTAAATCGCCCATCTATTATGATTTATGGTGGCACGATTGCACCAGGACATTATAAAGGACAGGACTTAAATATAGTATCTGCATTTGAAGCCTTAGGACAAAAATTAGCAGGACAATTAGACGAGGTAGATTTTAAAGGCATCATCCAGCATGCATGTCCAGGCGCTGGCGCATGTGGTGGCATGTATACTGCGAATACCATGGCTGCAGCGATTGAAGCATTGGGTATGAGTTTACCCTACTCATCTTCTAACCCAGCATTGAGTGCAGAAAAACAACAAGAATGTAAGGATGCAGGTAAAGCCATTCGATATTTATTAGAAAAAGATATTAAGCCAAAAGATATCATGACGCGTAAAGCATTTGAAAATGCCATTGCAGTGATCATGGTCTTGGGTGGTAGCACCAATGCAGTATTGCATATGATTGCAATGGCAAAAAGTGTAGACGTAAATATTACGCAGGATGATTTTCAAACGATCAGTGATAAAACACCCGTACTAGCAGACTTTAAACCATCTGGTAAATATTTGATGCAGGACTTGCATCAATATGGTGGTGTACCAGCGGTCATGAAATATATGTTGGCACAAGGATGGCTGCATGGCGATTGTTTAACAGTCACTGGAAAAACCATTGCAGAAAATTTAACTGCTGCACCAGATTTAGATTTTGATCAACAGAAAATCATCCTACCAAAAGAAAATCCAGTAAAGACAACGGGCCATTTACAAATCATGTATGGCAATTTAGCCACGGGGGGAAGTGTGGCAAAGATTTCTGGAAAGGAAGGTGATTTGTTTGAAGGTCCAGCACGTGTATTTGATGGAGAGGAATCATTGATCGAAGGGATCAATACAGGAAAAATAAAAGAAGGCGATGTGGTGGTGATTAAAAATGTAGGACCGGTTGGAGCACCAGGTATGCCAGAGATGTTAAAACCAACTTCGGCGATTATTGGTGCGGGTTTAGGAAAATCAGTGGCCTTGATCACAGATGGAAGATTCAGTGGAGGCACACATGGATTTGTGGTTGGACATATTACACCAGAAGCATATAAAGGAGGATTGATTGCATTGGTGCAAGACAATGATATCATTGAATTGGATGTGAACAAACATACCATGACATTAAAAGTAGACGAAGCCATCATTTCACAAAGAAGAGCGGCTTATCAACAGCCTCAATTAAAAACAACAAAAGGGGTTTTATTTAAATACGCAAGATCGGTGAAAGATGCAAGTGAAGGATGCGTAACGGATCAGGCGTAAAATCTTAAAAATGGAAACAAAACAACTTACAGGATCACAAGCAGTATTGGAAGCATGTATTGCAGAAGGCGTAGATACCATTTTTGGTTATCCGGGCGGAGCGATCATGCCTATCTATGATGCATTGTATGATTATATGGACAAGTTAAAGCATGTGCTTGTAAGACATGAACAAGGCGGGATCCATGCTGGACAAGGTTATGCAAGAACATCCGGCAAGGTAGGTGTGGTGTTTGCAACAAGCGGACCAGGCGCAACTAATTTAGTGACAGGACTTGCAGACGCGATGATAGATAGTACACCATTGGTTTGTATCACTGGACAAGTGTTCGCACATTTATTAGGAACAGACGCATTTCAGGAAACAGATATCATTAATATCACGATGCCTGTGACCAAGTGGAATTATCAAATCACAGATGCGACAGAGATCCCACATATTTTGGCCAAAGCTTTTTATTTAGCAAAAACTGGAAGACCAGGACCAGTCTTAATTGATATTACTAAGAACGCACAATTTCAATCTTTTAATTACGAAGGGTATTCGATTTGCAATCATGTAAGATCATACAGACCAAAACCAATTGTCCGAAAAGAATTTATAGACATAGCAGTTCAATTAATCAATGAAGCAAAAAAACCATTGGTGATTTTTGGACAGGGTGTGATTTTAGGAAAAGCAGAAAAAGAATTCAAAGAATTTATAGAGAAGTCTGGAATGCCAGCGGCATGGACCATTTTAGGATTGAGCGCATTGCCAACCGACCATCCACAAAACGTGGGTATGTTAGGAATGCATGGCAACTATGGTCCCAATGTATTAACGAATGACTGTGATGTATTGATTGCAGTGGGTATGCGATTTGATGATCGTGTGACAGGAAGGTTAGACAAGTATGCGAAGCAAGCAAAAATTATTCATTTAGATATTGATCCATCGGAGATTGATAAAAATGTGTTAGCCCATGTGGGTGTATGGGGCGACTGTAAAGAAACATTACCTTTGTTAACGATGGGTATCCAACAAAAAGATAGAACCGAGTGGTTAAATGTTTTTGCAGGATATGCAAAAGAAGAATATGAACAATGCATTCACGAAGAAATGCATCCAACTGCTGAAGCATTGAGCATGGCAGAAGTCATTCATGCAGTGAATGAAATTACGAAAGGAGATGCTGTGATGGTGACGGATGTGGGACAACATCAAATGGTCACTTGCAGGTACGCCAAGTTCAATCAAACAAGAAGCAATGTGACATCGGGTGGTTTGGGTACCATGGGTTTTGGATTACCAGCAGCCATTGGTGCTAAGTTTGGTGCACCAAAAAGAACAGTGATTGCAGTGATTGGCGATGGAGGTATACAAATGACCTTACAGGAGTTTGGCACCATTATGCAAACGGGAGTAGAAGTGAAAGTGGTGATTTTAAACAATGAATTTTTGGGCATGGTGCGTCAGTGGCAGCAATTGTTTATGGACAAGCGCTACAGCTTTGTGGATATAGCAAGCCCTGATTATGTGATGCTGGCAAATTCTTATAAGATTGCAGCAGCAAAAGTCAGCAAGCGCGAAGACTTAGTAGACGCAGTCACAAAGATGTTAGCACATGAAGGATCCTATGTATTAGAAGTGATGGTGGGTAAAGAAAACAATGTCTTTCCAATGGTACCTCAAGGGTGCTCGGTGAGTGAAATCAGACTTAAGTAACAAAGCTATGGAAAACGAAAAACAAGAATTTACAATCACGGTGTATACCGAAAACCAAGTTGGTTTGTTAAATCGTATTGCCATTATTTTTTCGAGAAGAAAAATCAATGTGGAAAGTTTAAATACTTCTCCATCGGAAGTATCAGGCATCCATCGCTTTACAATTGTGGTGGTTGAATCCAGAGAGGTCGTGATTAAAATTGTAAGACAAATCGAAAAACAGGTAGAAGTTTTAAAAGCATACTATAATACCAACGATGAAATTGTATGGCAGGAGTTGGCATTGTATAAAGTATTGTCGGACGAGATCACAGAGAAAGTAAAAGTAGAAAGATTGTTGAGAGAGTTTGGTGCAAGAGCAGTAGCTATCAGAAAAGACTTTATTGTTTTTGAAACAACAGGACATAGAGAGGAAACTAATAAATTAATGGAAGCATTGGCCCCATTTGGATTGGTAGAATTTGTAAGAAGCGCAAGAGTGGCCATCATCAAAGAAAGCGCGGGCTTCCATGAAAAATTAAAAGACTTTGAAAAAAGTGAACCAGGAATAGAATTGGTAGAAAACGAATACTTAGGGCAAAGAGGAAATGTGTTCACGATGTAAAATTTTAAAAATTAAATATTTCAATTCATAAACTAAACAAATCATGGCAAAATTAAATTTCGGAGGTACCGAAGAAAATGTAGTAACACGCGAAGAGTTCCCATTGGCAAAAGCACAGGAAGTATTAAAAAATGAAATAGTCGCTGTGATTGGATATGGTGTACAAGGACCAGGTCAGGCATTGAACCAAAAAGAAAATGGTGTGAATGTCATTGTAGGTCAAAGAAAAAATTCAAAATCTTGGGACAAGGCAGTAGCTGATGGATTTGTTCCAGGTCAAAACTTATTTGAAATAGAGGAAGCATTAGAGAAAGGCACTATTATATGTTATCTATTGAGTGACGCTGCGCAAATTGCTATGTGGCCAACTGTAAAAAAACATTTAACGCCAGGTAAGGCATTGTATTTTTCTCATGGCTTTGGTATAACTTATAAAGAACAAACAGGTATTGTACCTCCTGCGGATGTAGATGTTATTTTAGTTGCACCAAAGGGATCAGGTACTTCATTAAGAAGAATGTTTTTACAAGGGCGTGGTTTGAATTCAAGTTATGCGATCTTCCAAGACGCAACAGGAAAAGCACATGACAGAGTAATTGCATTGGGTATTGCAGTAGGTTCTGGTTATTTATTTGAAACCAATTTCAAAAAAGAAGTATATTCAGATTTAACTGGAGAGCGCGGTACATTAATGGGTGCGATTCAAGGTATTTTTGCAGCTCAGTACGAAGTGTTGCGTAAGAACGGACATAGTCCTTCTGAATCATTTAATGAAACAGTAGAGGAACTAACTCAATCATTGATGCCATTAGTTGCTGAAAATGGAATGGACTGGATGTATGCCAACTGTTCAACGACTGCACAAAGAGGTGCTTTGGATTGGTGGAAAAAATTCCGTGATGCCACTTTACCAGTATTCACAGATTTATATGATAGCGTAGCTACAGGCAAAGAATCTGCACGTTCAATTGATTTGAATAGCAAGGATGATTACCGCGAGAAATTAGAAGTTGAATTAGCAGAATTACATAATAGTGAAATGTGGCAGGCTGGAAGAACTGTAAGAAGTTTACGTCCAGAGAGTCAGCCAAGAAAATAAAACTTGAGTCCTTCATTCAATAGGGCTAAAAAACTAATATATGGCTTAACTTTGTGGCCTTCTTATTAGTTGAAACGAAAATAATATTATGCAGGTTTTAAAGTTTGGAGGAAGTTCGGTAGGTACAATAGAAGCAATTTCAAAAGTGATCGCGATTGTGAAAGCGCGCGTACAAACAAAACCTAGTATTGTGGTAGTTTCTGCCATGAGCGGTGTTACAGATCAATTGATTTTAATAGGACAAACTGCAGCTCAAGGTAATCCAGCTTATCAAACTATGATTCAAAGTTTAGCACAAAAGCATGAAGATGCCGTGCAAACTATATTGCCGACTGCACAACATGCTGGTAGCTTAAGTATGGTGAAGGCATTGATCCAAGAAATAGCATCCCATTGTACAACTATATTTAATGAAAGTGTATTGACCCATCGCATGCAGGATTGTTTAATGAGCTATGGTGAAATATTATCTTCTAAAATCATTGCTGCAGCGTTTGAGGCAGAAGGCTTAGATCAAGTATGGTTAGATTCAAGAGCAATGATTAAAACCAATAGTGCTTATTCAAGTGCAGTGTTGGATAAAGTATTGACCAATCAAACCATTCAACAATATTTTGAAAATTCTTCTAATCAACATGCATTGTATATCGCCCCAGGTTTTATTGCATCCAATGCAGAAGGCCATACCACTACATTAGGAAGAGGTGGATCAGATTATTCGGGAGCAATTTATGCTGCAGCTATCAATGC
>Ga0222712_10005091_pt1 | contig 13459 bp, 13 predicted proteins | sample C33_657DmetaG_FD_165043 | JGI IMG/M metagenome (GOLD analysis project Ga0222712, IMG submission 165043) | Estuarine water microbial communities from San Francisco Bay, California, United States - C33_657D | ecosystem: Environmental > Aquatic > Marine > Unclassified | place: USA: California...
AAAAATTGCATTGATAACAGGAGTAGATGTTTTAGCGATGATAAACATGGCCGATAGAAACAATACTAATGATCCAATAAACATCCAAAATTCTCTTGAGCTAGTATTTTCTTCTCTTATTTCTGCAGGCATTTTTTTGTAATGGAAGAAAAAATAAACTAAAGCAGGAACAGAAAATGTAAAAAGGAAAATTCGGATTAAGTTAAACATAGGTCTTCCTGATTCAGCAAAAGCATGCACCGATGTATCTCCCAATATGCCTGTTCGAGTTAAAAAAGTAGAGTAAAGAATAAAAACAAAAGTGAGTATGGCAAAAATGTAACTAGCCCTTAAAGAGTGACTAGTTGCTTTATAAATGACCATGGTATGCAGTCCAGCCACCAAAATCATCCAGGGTACAAGGGAGGCATTTTCCACTGGATCCCAAGCCCAATATCCGCCGAAGGAAAGGGACTCATAAGCCCATTTGCCACCCATCATTATTCCTACTCCCAATACACAAGCGCTAAATAATGTCCATGGTAAAACAGGCTTTATCCAATCACCATATTTTTTTGATTGTAAACCTGCATAAGCATAGGCAAAAGGAACAATTGTAGAAGCAAATCCTAGAAATAAAACAGGAGGGTGAATCACCATCCAATAGTTACGTAATAAAACATTTAAGCCTACACCATCTTTGATCATGCTTAAATAATTGGGCATTCCAAAAATTGGCCCATTGATTTCATCTCTTGTAAGTACGAAAGGACTATTACCAATCTTGGTGCCAAAAATATAAATCCCCATGATCATCATGGCTAAAAAAAGTTGGGCTAAACTGATTACTGTCATTACGGGGGCTTCCCATTCCTTACTTTTTTTGATCAGAAACATTCCAATGATACTATGCCAAATACTCCAAAGCAAAAAACTACCACTTTGATCTTCCCAAATAGAAGCAAACAGATATTTAAATTCTAACTCTTTGGAAGTATGCTTGTAACCGAAAAGGTATTCAATATAGTGATGAGAACAAATATAGAAAATCGATGAAAAAACTATGAATACAGCGGCTGATTGAGTTATAAAGCTGATTCTAGCAAATCTTAACCAAGATAATTTCTCTGAGTAATCAAGTTTTTTACCCGCTATAAAAAAGGAAAGGGTACTAAGTAGGGAAGCTGTAAAAGCTATTAGAACAAAAACATGTCCGACTTGACCTATCCATAGGTGCTCTCCTTCAAATTGCATAATTTTTCTTTGGTTTTATTCACGGGTTCAACTATTGGAATGAACCTTAAAAAATATTTCAACTAATTATTTAGCAGTTACGATTTCTTTTTCTAATTGCTTTTTATCATCCTTATATTTACTAGGACATTTCAATAATATGTCGGTACACTCAAAAACTTCGCCTTGCATCTTTCCCTTCAAAACGATCCTTTCACTCTGCTCTAGTTCTGGCGGCTTAGTATTAAGATAGATTACTTTTGCTCTACCTCCCAAACTGTCAATCGCTGTGAAGGAAAGGTAATTGGGGTTTTTAGCTGGGTCGTATTCTAACGGAACAGACTTATCAAGTTTAGCAATTAAATGAACAAATTTCCCTTGCTTTTTTTTAGCAGAAAGAATGGTATCATAAGTTGAAAAATCAACCGATAGCATGATTAATGCTCCAATTGCAATGGCTATTCCTACCAGGACTACGATGTGGCTTTTTTTCATTGATAAACAATTTAGAATTTGACAAAGGTAGGTCAAAAATAGGCTTGAAGAGTCCCTTTTATTGATTCCTATGGAAGGTTAGCGTTTTAATTTATTCAAAGCACTGAAATCATTGAGTTTAATGACATTTTTTAGTAAATCTTTAGGAAATAAGCCCTATTCAGTCATTTAAAAGTATTGTTTTTCAAATAGGCTTTATGGGGAATTTTGTTTAACGGAATTTACTTTAAAACCATTGCGATTAATGATTGCTGGCTTATCTTTGCAAAGTTTTAAATATCCATTGCCTCCATTCACCTTTTTACATTGTAAAAGTAATGACTGACCTTTCACTTTTTGACCCGAATAAAGTTAGTAATCCAAAGAATAATATTTTCGGTTTACCATTCAGTGAAGAAGATGCGAAATTAGTTATACTACCTGTTCCTTGGGAGGTTACCGTTAGTTGTAATGCTGGTACAGCAAGGGCTCCAGAACATATTTTCAAGGCTAGCTTACAAGTTGATTTATTTGATCCTGAGTTTAACGATGCTTGGAAACAGGGGTATTTTATGCGTAGTGTAGACAAGAAAGTCTTAATGAAAAGTGATTATTTACGCAAAGAAGCCGAATTGTATATTAATTATATCTCCGAAGGAGAAAATGTACAGGATAATAAATTCATGTGCAAAACCTTAAAGGAAGTCAATGCAGGTAGTATTTTTATGAATGAGTGGGTTTTTCTGCAAACCAAAGAATTATTGGATGCAGGGAAACTAGTGGGTTTATTGGGAGGCGACCATAGTACTCCATTTGGATTTTTAAAGGCTATTGCCGAAAAACATGGAGATTTTGGAATATTACAAATTGATGCGCATTGTGATTTGAGAAAAGCCTACGAAAATTTTAATTATTCGAATGCTTCTATCATGTACAATTCTTTAGAAGAAATTCCTCAATTACAAAAGTTAGTTCAAATAGGAATACGTGATTACTGTGAGGAGGAATGGGATTATATTGAAAAAAGTAAGCAAAGGGTAATTACCTATTTTGATAAGGATATCAAGGAGCGTTTATATGAGGGTGAGACTTGGCAAAAGCTTGTATTAGAAATGATCGAACACTTGCCTCAAAAAGTTTATATTAGTTTTGATATTGATGGACTCGATCCTAAATTATGTCCTCATACCGATACTCCTGTACAGGGAGGATTTGAGACCGAACAAATATTTTACCTACTTAAAAAACTATTAAATAGCGGTCGTCAAATTGTAGGTTTTGATTTAAATGAAGTAGGCTTAAGTTCCAATGAATGGGATGAAAATGTAGGTGCAAGATGTCTTTTTAAATTATGCAATACATTAATAGCTTCTAGTCAGTTGTATGATGCTAAATGAGCTATTTAATTTAGATTTCCAATCAATGGGTTTAACTTATATCCGCTTCATAGATATTTCTTAACTATGTATACGCTTCAAATTAAAGAGAATAGGCCTCAATTGGAAATTACCTTATTTAGAGCCTTATTAGCTTTAGCGGCATTGGCTTCTCTGGTATTGAAAACCAACTCGAATTATTTAATCAATGTAGTTGCTGCTTTACTTTTATTTTTATTAGCGGTTTCGATTGATTTTTTCCTTGTAAAAAAGGGAATCAAAAAACATCTTTTGTTACTAGTTGCTTCGACTATTATTTTGGTGTCTACCCATTCTACAATTTACGCATTGATTTTTTTATTGGTAGGTTTATTGGCAAGTAATTTTAATCCATCTTCTCAGGTTGATATTTCTTCTGAGCTTATCCAAGTTAAAAAAGGCATCTTCAGTAAAACCTATCAATGGAATGAGTTTTCAAATATTATTTTAAAGGATGAACTGATTACTTTGGATTTTACCAACAATCGATTGATACAATTAATGATTGATGGCAGAACCGCTCAAATTGATGAAGCTGAATTCAATGACTTCTGCAGTGGAATACTCAAATCAAATCAACTATCAACTGATCTTTGAGAAGGACTTATAAAATTTAAAATTGAGCAACTCCAACAAAATGTCGAAATTTGTTTTTTAAACTATTCATTGAATTAGAAATTCATTTTAGTAATTAGCAGTACAGTTAATATTTATTATGTCACTACAACAAAGCCCCTTCATTTTATATTCTGATGGTGAGGGAAACATATTTGAGGATACTTCCCTTTATGCAACGGGTAGAAGTGGATGGGATGCATTTGCAGTTCCCTTGGACGAATGGATAGATTTACCAGATGGAGGTAATTTGTATGAATTGCCTGGCAGAAGAGGTATTGGAATTGATGTAGAGACTGGAAACATGCGTTTATGCGAAAAGGGTTGGGCTGTTGCTGCATTTATTCCTCCTGCCCATACTGGCTTGTATATGGCAGCTTATGAAACATCAGATGATGCACCCACTTTGCCCTTATTTTGCTATACAGCCGCTGGTTGGTTAAATGACAAATTATATGTGCCAGCTGTTCGTATTGAACAAGATATTCGACAAGAAACTATTGGTTATGATGAAGCAAAAATAGTTTCAGGCACTTCCAATTTATTAGAAGCCTATCCCCACAATCGATTGGTAAAGCATTTGATGGAAAATTGTTGCATGACCTATAATTGTCCGGCAGCAAGAAATTTTGCATTAAGTCGCTGGGAATGTCCTGTGCCTTCATCACCAGCCTGTAATGCTAATTGCATTGGTTGCATTAGTTTTCAGCCTGTAGAGGAAACGATTGTAAGTACTCAAGATAGATTAAGCTTTCGACCTACTCCAGAAGAGATTACAGAATTTACCGTTCCTCATTTACAAACTGCACCCTTTCCGATAATCAGTTTTGGTCAGGGTTGTGAAGGTGAGCCACTACTAATGTGGGAAACTATTCGGGATAGCATTATTGAAATCAGAAAACATACTCCGAAAGGAAGTATTAATATCAACACGAACGGTAGCAAACCCGATGCGGTGAAAGCCTTATGTGAAGCTGGATTGAATAGTATGCGAGTAAGTACCAATTCGGCAAGGGAAAATATTTATACGCCTTATTATCGCCCCAATAATTATGTATTTGCTGATTTACTAGAGAGTCTGAAAATTGTGAGAAGTTATGGTGGATGGACAAGCCTTAATTATTTTGTTTTTCCAGGGATGACTGATAGTATTGAAGAATATGAGGCGCTAAGAACTTTGATTAGAGAAACGGATCTATGTATGATTCAATGGCGAAATTTCAATATTGATCCTGATTGGTATTTAGGTAAAATAGGAGTGACTGATACTGGTGAGTGCATGGGCATTAAACAAATGATGGAATTAATTCAGGAAGAATTTCCAAATTTGAAATTTGGTTATTTTAATCCATCTATTGAAAGGATAAAAGGGGATTATTCAGCAGACTTCGCTCATTGATAAAATCCTATAATAAAATAAGGCCGCTGAATTTACAGCGGCCTTATTTTATTAGACAATACTTTTAATGAATTAAAATTGCTCTAGCTTGCTAAAGAAAAAATCACCTTCGATGGCTGCATTAGCATCACTATCACTTCCGTGAATGGCATTTTCTCCGATTGAAGCTGCGTATAGTTTACGAATGGTTCCTTCTTTTGCTTCGGCTGGATTAGTAGCTCCAATTAAAATTCTGAAATCTTCTACTGCGTTGTTTTTTTCAAGAATAGCTGCAGAAATAGGGCCACTACTCATAAACTCAACAAGTTCACCGTAAAAAGGTCTTTCTCTGTGAACAGCATAAAATTCTCCTGCTTTTTCTGCAGATAAGTGAAGCATTTTTAAGCTTACAATTCTAAAGCCTGCAGCATTTATTTTTTCCAAAATAGCACCGGTGTAACCTTTTTTCGTTGCATCGGGTTTAATCATTGTAAAAGTTCTATTACTCATAGTATTAATTTTGAGGCGCAAAGATAGTAAGTTTTATGCCTGAAAATTGATTTTTTCATCGCTCAATCCGCTTTAATAAGTCCGAAAAACGGATGAACAGTGAAATTTTATCAAAAAAATATCTCCCTTACATGTAATCAAGGCTTTAGACCAAATTTCAGCTATTCTTGCAATGCGAAGTCCAAACTGACATTTTTTCCATACTTTTGACCGCTTTATGCTCCAAATCAACGAAATATTTCCTCTTTTAAGGGAACCAAAAAATGTAGTCATTACTACTCATCAAAAGCCTGATGGCGATGCAATGGGTTCTTCACTGGGTTTATTTCATTTTTTAAAGCATCTAGGTCACTCGGTTACGGTAATTTCACCTACCAATTGGGCAGATTTTTTAGATTGGATGCCTGGAACAAAATTGGTATTGGATTATGAAAGGCAAACAGAACAAGCCGATCAGTTCATAGACAAGGCGGACTGGATTTTTTGTCTTGATTTCAACACCTTGAGTAGGACCAAAAGAATGGAGGAAAAATTGGCGAATGCTACTGGAATGAGGGTTTTAATTGATCATCATCAGGAGCCACAGACAGAAAAATTCGCCTTTGGTAATAGTAATACCAGCAAAAGTTCCACCTGTGAAATGATTTATGATTTCATCATGGAATCGGGTAATGAAGCATGTATTAATCAATCAGTTGCCGATTGTCTTTATGCTGGTGTGATGACGGATACTGGCTCATTTAGATTTCCGAGTACCACTGCCTCAGTTCATAGAATGGTGGCTACTTTAAAAGATAAAGGATTACAGCATAGCCATGTTCACGAGGCGTTATTTGACAATTATCTTGAAAATAGGTTTAGATTTATTGGGCATGTATTGCTCAATAGAATGGAAATATTTTATGAATACAATACAGCTTTGATAGCTATAAGTCAGCAAGATCTTATTAAGTACGATATTATTACCGGGGATACGGAAGGATTAGTTAATTATCCTTTGAGTATTAAAGGAATTAAGTTTGCAGTAATCGTAATAGATAGGGGGGAAGAAAGAAAATGTTCATTTAGAAGTAAAGGTAACTTTGATGTAAATACCTTTGCCCGGAAATATTTTAACGGTGGTGGTCATTTTAACGCTGCAGGAGGACAAAGTAAAGAACCATTAGAAGCGGTGGTAGCTAAGTTTAAAGAGGCGATGGCCGAGAATAAAGATCAATTAAGCAATTATCAATTTTAAACACATAACCATGAAACACTTTTTTTATTTATTAGCAGTAGTCTCTCTGTTATTTGCAAGTTGTAGTAAACCATTCAAAAAAGCTGAAGGTGGCCTACAATACAAGATTATTTCCAACGAAAAAGGAAAATTATTGAAAAATGGCAATTTCTTTGAAATCCAATTTGATCAAGTTTATAGTGGAGCAGGAAAAGATTCAGTTCTATTTGATTCGAAAACTGCCTCTAACCAAATTGTTAGCTTAGATTCAGCTACTATTCCACCAGTATATTACAAGATTTTCAGCGAATCAAGAAATGGGGATAGTATCATTGTAAAGCAATCAACTGATAGTATAATGAAAAATGGCAATACGCCTCCTTTTATTAAAAAAGGTGCATTTATTGTAGCTCATTATAAGATCGTGAATGTTTATGAAACAAAAGAATTAGCAGACGTTGCTTATCAAAAGCAAATGGTTTTAGCAAAAACTAGGGATTCTATCAAAGCGATTGAGCAAATAAAAGTAGATGATAAAATTATTGCTGAATTTTTGGATAAAAATAAGATCAAAACTGTAAAAGCTCCTCAAGGTACTTACGTTGAAATCATTACACCAGGTGCTGGAGATGTGGTGGATACTTCTAAAATTTTAAAAGTAAATTATTCTGGAAGAGTTATAGGAGCTGATAAAGCTTTTGATTCTAATACTGATTCAGCTTTCGGACACGTAGAACTTTTGACAGTCAATATGGGCGCTATCCCTGGCACACCGGGTAGTGTTATCAAAGGATGGACGGATGGTTTATCCTTATTGAAAAAAGGTGGGAAAGCTAAATTTTATATTCCCTCTGCTTTAGCTTACGGTTCTCGTGGTGCTGGAGGCCAAATTCAACCGAATGCCAATTTGTTATTTGATATTGAAGTGGTGGATGTGATGAGTGCTGCACAAGCAAAAAAAGAAGAAGCAATGAAAAACGCTCCATCTGCGGCTTCTGCTAAAAAATAAAAATTATTCATCATAAAAAAAGCGTTCCGAATTTTCGGAACGCTTTTTTATTTAGGACGACACACGACACAAATCGTGTAACTAGGCTTTGTCAAAAGCAGTAAAAAGTGTGACTGCTTGCATGGCTTCTTTTACATCATGAACTCTTAGAATTGAAGCTCCTTGTTGTAAGGCAATCGTATGTAAAACCGTACTTCCATTTAGTGCTGCTGTTACGTCAACATTGAGGGTTTTATACACCATACTTTTTCTTGAAAGCCCAGCTAATATAGGCTTATCCAACATTTTAAAAACAGACAATTGTTTTAATAAGATAAAATTCTGTTGAATCGTTTTTCCAAAACCAAACCCTGGATCAATGATGATATCTTTTATTCCAGCTTTTTTACATTGCTCAATTTTGTCGATGAAAAAATCGAGTACTTCCTTTATCAAATCATCATAAGTCGGATTGTTTTGCATATGCTCAGGGGAGCCTTTCATGTGCATGCAGATATAGGGAACCTTAAGTGAGCTAACACAATGGATCATTTCAGGATCTAGGGAACCTGCACTAATGTCATTTACAATCGATGCACCTGCTTTGATGGCTGCTAATGCAACTTCGCTATGATAGGTATCAATGGATATAATGGTTTGAGGATAGGTAGTAAGAATGGAATCGATTACCGGAATTACTCTTTGAATCTCTTCAGATGCGCTGATTCTTTCACTACCCGGCCTAGTACTTTGCCCACCTATATCTATTATTGAAGCTCCCTCACTAGTCATTTTACCCACCTGCACAACTATCTCTTCCAAACCAGCGGGTAAATCTCCCTTATAAAAGGAATCGGGGGTAGCATTGATAATCCCCATTACCAAAGGTTGCTCAATCGTTAATAATTTTCCTTTACAGTTAAGTGTGAACATCAGATAGAAATGGTATTTTTGACTTGTACAAAATTATACACTTACAGCAAACAATGAACACTCTTCAACAATACGATTCAGCGATTCAAAGCTGCAGGGATATTTTTTTAAAAAAAACCCAGGATTACGGCACTTCTTGGCGAGTGTATAGAACCATTTCAATTGTAGACCAAATTTACATCAAGGCGAAGCGTATCCGTACTATTCAGGAAAAAGGCACTCAAAAAGTAGGCGATGATTTGATTAGTGAATTCAAAGGTATTTTGAATTATAGTATCATTGGCTTAATCCAACTTCAACTTGCTTCAGATGAGACAGAAGAGTTGCCGGTGCAACAAGTTGAAAATTTGTACAACGACCAAGTGAATAGGGCCAAAAGATTGATGGAAGATAAAAATCATGATTATGGTGAAGCTTGGCGACAAATGAGTCAAGAAAGTTTTGCTGATTTAATCTTGGCTAAACTGCTGCGTATTAAACAGATTTTGAAAAATGATGGTAAAACAATTGCCAGCGAAGGGATTGATGCCAACTTTTTTGATATCATGAATTATTCAGTATTTGCATTGATTTTAATTGACGAAAATATTCATAGCGCATAAAGTGATTTATCGCTTTTTTCTATAATTGTATACACTCAAAAATTTACCATGAAGATTGCTGTTCATATTTCTAGATTACTAGTTGGATGCTTGTTTATTTTTTCTGGCTTAGTAAAAGCCATCGATCCACTAGGGTTAGGGTATAAGATGCAAGAGTTTTTTGAAGTGTGGGCTAGTGATGGATATTTTCCAGGGTTAATGAATTATTTGCATGTACAGTCCTTATGGTTTTCTATCACCATGATTGGTTTTGAAATTTTATTAGGAGTAGCTCTCTTGATTGGTTGGAGAAAAAAAATGGTAACGACACTCTTACTTTTACTTACTTTGTTTTTTACTTTTTTAACTGGTTTTGTTTTATTCACTGGTAAAATAAGAGCCTGCGGCTGTTTTGGTGATTGTATTCCACTCACACCTATTCAAACTTTTACAAAGGATATTATCTTAACGCTACTTATTGTTTTGTTACTTATTTATAACAAACATATTTCTCCTATATTTAATGGCACCCTTTCATTAATTATTCTTTTTTCTGCTATTCTATCAAGTACTCTTTTACAAGGCTATGTATTAAAACATCTTCCCCTAAAAGATTGCCTGCCTTATCAAAAAGGAAATGATTTATTAGCATTGCGTAAAATGCCTGAAGGGGCTATTCCCGATCAGTATGATTATTTATTTGTCTATGAAAAGGGAGGTGTAAAAAAAGAATTTTCTGCCGCCAATTTACCAGATAGTAGCTGGGCATTTGCTGAAAGAATTCAAAAACTAATTGCTAAGGGAAAAAATAATGTGCCACTAATAAGTGATTTTACGCTGGCTGATTCTTTAGGAGTAAATATGACTGAAGAGATTCTTGGTCAAACAGGTGCTTATTATTTATTTTTCTTACAAAATCTTCAAGGTGGAACATCCAAATGGTGGAAGGAATTTAACCTTCTATATGCAAAAGCTCAAAAGCTAAATCGTCCTGTGTATATCATTACTTCAGATCGAGAAAAAGTTAATAATTTATTTAACGTGACTAATCATTTTAACATTGAGATAATGACATGTGATGCTACGGCTATTAAAACTGCGGCTAGGGCAAACCCTACAATTTATAGTATGGTTGGACCAGTCGTTCAAGAAAAATACAGTTGGGCAGATTTAGAAAAAGTAATCCAATAATCAATTTATTCAAGTATCGTACATTGATAATTTTTTGTAACTAAATATTGATTCCCTTGTTACATAAATTAATTTATTCCTTTCTCGTTCTTTTAGGTGTTGTGGGTTTAGTATTTATAATGTTTCAGGGCTTTGGGGATCCAGCAAGAATGATTGTTGGCCAATCTGGAGATAAAAAAACACTCGATAACATCCGCAAAGATTTGTATTTAGATCAGCCAAAATGGAAGCAATTTATTTTGTATGTAAATGATGTTTCTCCAATTGCTATTCATTCAAAAGAAGAGATTATAACTAAACAATTACAAGGAGTCTTTATTGGTAATGAAACTAAATTGGGTGTAAAGATTCCTTATCTGCGTAAAAGTTATCAAACTAAAAAAAATGTAGGCGCCTTGTTATTAGAAGCCTTACCAGGCACTTTGCTATTGGCGATAGCCTCCATATTATTTGCAAGTTTCATTGGGATTTCATTGGGAATTGTTGCAGCTGTAAAAAAGGGTAGTTGGCTGGATTCTACCGCAGTGTTTTCTAGTATTGCAGGTATTTCTGCTCCTTCTTTTTTTATGGCTATTTTAATTGCTTATATTTTTGGAGTAGTTCTGCATCACTATACTGGTTTGCATTTAACAGGAAGTTGGTTTGATATAGATGAAGTAACAGGTGAAAAATACCTGACCCTTGAAAATGCTATTCTCCCTACCATTACATTGGGTTTGCGACCTCTTGCTATCATTACCCAACTTACCCGAAGTTCAATGTTAGATGTATTGGATCAAGATTATATCCGAACTGCCTACGCTAAAGGCTTACCCAAAATAAAGGTTGTTTTAATTCACGCCCTTCCTAATGCATTGAATCCTGTAGTGACCGCTATTACGGGATGGTTCGCAGAATTGTTAGCAGGTGCTTTTTTCATTGAATATATTTTTGGTTGGAGGGGTATTGGAAAAATAACGGTTGATGCATTAGGGAAATTAGATTACCCTGTGGTGATGGGAGCTGTGCTACTGAGTGCTTGTATTTTTATTGTGATCAATTTATTAGCTGATAAGCTGTATGAAATAATTGATCCAAGAATAGGGGAGAAATAATTTTTTACTTAATAACTACCTCATTAATTACTTTGTCGCCTAGCGCCTCATTGACTCTTTCTATAATTTTATCTTTTTGATAAAGTAATTCATTTTTTAATTGGGCAACTGAAGAACTTATAAATAAAGTTTGATTAATAATCTGAATATTGTCAGTGTATCTAGCAATTGTTTTACCCATAATTTGCTCCCATACTTCTTCAATTTGTAAAGCTTGTATGCCTCCCTTAATTCGGCTTTGCTTTAAAAATTGTTTGATTGCATCCTGCATTGAAAATTCTCCCATGAAGTAAAGTTATCTTTTATTTACTATTTTTTGTAGGACCTAAAGTTCTATAATTTGGTAATGAGCTCCTAGTTCTACAAAAGCATCTTCTAATCTTTTTTTGTGCGTATCGGTAATGAATACTTGGCCGTCATTTTCGTTGCAGACCCAATGCAATAAATTTTGCATTCTTGAATCATCCAGCTTTTCAAACACATCATCTAACAAAAGGAGAGGAGCGAAACCTTTGTTGATTGTAAGGATTTCAAATTCAGCTAATTTTAATGCAAATAATATACTTTTTCGCTGACCTTGAGAGGCTATGTTCTTAAAAACCTGACCATTTAAAAATATGCTAATATCATCTTTATGAATTCCACCATTTGTCCGTTGAAGAAAACTATCTTTTTCACGGTATTGATTAAGAATAGATTCAAAGCTAGATTGATTTAAATGGCTATCATATTGTAAGGTAACTAGCTCGTCATTATTGGCTATCTGTTTATAAAATTGTTGGACTAAGGGTATGATTTTGGCAGTATACTCTTTTCTTATTGAGTAGATATAGTTGCCAGGTGGTATCAATTGTTGATCAAGAACTTCCAACAAGGACTCGTCAGATTTTCCTTGTTCTGCAAAGCGTTTTAACAAACTATTTCGCTGTTGTAAAATTTTATTATAGTTGATGAGTTGTTGAAGATATTGTGCATCAATTTGACAAAGTAGGGTATCTAAAAATTTCCTTCTATCCTCGCTTCCTCCTGTGATCAAACTAATGTCATCGGGTTCAATCATTACACAGGGGTACTTTCCAATATGTTCTGAATATTTAACATAAGGCACTCCATTTAATGAAAAATCTTTTTTGCCCACTCCTCTATAAACACAGACTATTTGGTCTTTTTCGTTGGAATCTGCTATTTGATTACTGTTGGGTAAAGCTGGTATAACTGATCCTTCCAATCTGAAACCATCCTTTTCAAATTGAATAAAGGCAGTGTCTGACTTTGAAAAGTAGCTCTTTGTAAAACATAAATAGTGGATGGCATCTAATAGGTTGGTTTTCCCCATACCATTCAAACCGCAGATTCCCACGACTCTTTCGTCAAAAGAAAATGCCGAGAGACTATAATTCTTGAATTGGGTAATTGATATTTTGGTAAGCCGGAGCATTTAATTGCAAGTTACTAAAAAGGCATTAGAAGCTTGGGCTTCAGGAATTGAGTTTTGAATAAATGTTGGCCCTTATTAAGTCGATCATTGAATGAATTTCTTACAAAATAGAGTTCATTTACTTTTTTGCCTTGATGCAAAAAAGTAACAAAAAAAATCAATCCTGCGAATAAAAAGGCTGAAATATGAAATATCAGCCTAAAATCAAGGAACTCGCCGGTAGAGTAAGTTATTTTTAAGAGCGAGCCGGCTCAAACAGCCTTGATTTTTTAACGGCTGATATTTCAAATTTCTAGCACTTTTTATTCGAGGGCGTCAAAAGAGGATTGATTTTCTTTTAATATGAAACTAAAACATGGCGTCACTTTAAAGTTTTTTCATCCGACGCGGCGGATTTTTTTTAACGGCTGCCAT
>Ga0222712_10005093_pt1 | contig 13457 bp, 18 predicted proteins | sample C33_657DmetaG_FD_165043 | JGI IMG/M metagenome (GOLD analysis project Ga0222712, IMG submission 165043) | Estuarine water microbial communities from San Francisco Bay, California, United States - C33_657D | ecosystem: Environmental > Aquatic > Marine > Unclassified | place: USA: California...
GAGGAGTGAGGCGGAGGCCTGCGAGATGGCGCAGCCGCGACCACTAAAGGCGACGTCCGTGATCACGCCGGCGTCGTCCAGCTTCAGCTGCATCGTGATCAGATCGCCGCAGCTCGGGTTGCGTCCGTCAATGCTGACGCTCGGCTGCTCCAGCGCGCCAAAATTATGCGGCGTACGGTGGTGCTCAAGGATCTGCTCTCGATAGAGATCGTCAGCTCCACCCATCAGCAGCCGCTCCTCATCGCTCGAAGATCCTCCGCGCGTCGCGCAGCCCCTCAAAGAGGGCATCTAGATCTTCGTCGGTGGTGTACGGCGCCACGCTCACCCGCGCCGTGGCGGAGAGTTCCAGCTGTTCGTGAAGCGGCATGGCGCAGTGGTGCCCAGCGCGAATCGCCACGCCGCGACGATCCAGGATGGTGGCGAGATCGTGGGCGTGCACCAGGTCGCTTGAGAAGCTCACCAGACCCGCGCGGTCTTTGGCGATCTTTGACCCAAGGATGCGTGCATCTGGAAGGGCCTCCGGGAGTTCGCGTAGCACGCGCTCAAGCATGCGCACCTCATGTTCGTGGATCTGCTGGCGACCGAGTTCGTCAAGGAAGTCGCAGGCGGCGGCGAGCGCCACCGTGCCAGATGCATCGGGTGTCCCCGCCTCAAAGCGTTGCGTTCCTTCAGCAAACGTTGCGTCGCGCAGGCGCACTTCACGAATCATGTCGCCGCCCGTCTCAATCGGCGCCATTGCGTCGAGCAGGTTTGCGCGCGCCCAGAGTCCGCCGCCAGAGAAGAGTCCGCCCATCTTGTGTGCGCTGAACGCATAGAAGTCGGCACCAGTCTCCAAGATGTTGACCGGCATATTCGCCACCGCTTGGCATCCGTCAACAGCAAGGAGGCCGCCAACTGCGTGCACCTGTGGTGCGATCTGCGCAAGCGGCGCAATGGAGCCGAGCACATTGGAGACGTGTCCAATGGCAACCATCTTCGGGCGCAACTTCAGTAGACCATCCAAACGATCCCAAAGGATCTCGCCGGTCACATCATCAACGGGGATGAACTCAAGATCCGCGTCCGCCTCGCGCGTCACCTGCTGCCACGGGATGAGATTGGCGTGATGCTCCGCCTCCGTCACCAACACCACATCGCCACGCGAAAGGTTAGCGCGACCCCATGAACGCGCAACAAGGTTCAGCGCCTCCGTGGCGCTGCCGAGCATCACGAGCTCCGTTGCAGGAACGCCAAGGAACGTTGCGGTGCGAGTGCGCGCCGACTCATACGCATCGGTTGCCATGGAGCCGAGCGTGTATGCCCCGCGATGCGGATTCGCATTTGCGGTGAGCAAGAACTCGGAGACCGCGTCAACGACGCGCTTTGGTCGTTGCGCCGTTGCGGCGGAGTCGAGGTAGTGCAGCGGTCGGCCGCCAGGATTTGTGGCAAGGATTGGGTATGCGGCGCGAACCTTTAGCGGATCAAGTTGCCCGGCTGGGGTGTGCCAGGCGGTCATGCTCCGGCTGGTGCCACCGGCGGTGCCGCCGCCTCATCTGCCGTTGGGTTGATCCCGTTCTCGGCAAGGATCGGCGCGTAGCCTTCCTTCTCAAGTCGGTGTGCCAACTCTGGTCCGCCAGAGGTCACAATGCGACCACGCGCCAGGACATGCACAAACTGCGGCTTCAGATAATCAAGGAGTCGCTGGTAGTGCGTGATCACCAGTACGCCGAGCTCTGGCGAGAGCATCGTGTTCACGCCCTCTGCAACGATGCGGAGCGCGTCAATGTCAAGGCCAGAGTCGGTTTCATCAAGCACCGCCATCTCTGGCTTCATCAGCGCCATCTGCAACATCTCAAGGCGCTTCTTCTCGCCGCCAGAGAATCCATCATTGACGTAGCGCGTCATGAAGGCTTCGTCCATCTTCAACTGCGTCAACTTCTCCTTGACCAACTTGCGGAACTCGCCCATCGTCATGCCGCCCTTGACTGGGTCAGATGGATCAAACTCTGGGTCACGCACCAAGCCAGAGCGGCGCGCGTTCATTGCGGTGCGCAGGAAACTCGCAACGGAGAGTCCAGGGATTGCTGTTGGATACTGGAAGGCCAAGAAGAGGCCGAAGCGCGAGCGCTGATCTGGCGAGAAGTCGAGGAGGTTCTCGCCCTTCCAGTGCACTTCGCCGCTAATGATCTCGTAACCAGGGTGCCCCATCAGCGCGTAGCTGAGCGTGGTCTTCCCAGAGCCGTTCGGCCCCATGATCGCGTGGACTTCGCCAGGCTTGATCGTGAGTGTGATCCCATTGAGGATGTGTTTGGTTGGTTCAGACTTTGGCGCAACGACGAGATCCTTAATGACGAGGTGCGCAGATGTGTCAGCCATGGGACCCCCTTACTTCTGCTTCAGTGTAATCGGTGCGCCTGGAACCGCCAGATCGGCGAGGGTGAAGGAGTCCAACGCCTCAGAGACTGAGTCACGCACGCGGGACCAGAGCTGCACCACGGAGCAGCTCCCCGTCTTACTGCAGGCGCTGCCATCGCCTTCAAGGCAGGCCATGGGGACGATCGGCCCTTCGAGTGCGCGCAGTACGTCACCCATTCGCACCTCATTCGCCGGACGCGCAAGTCGATACCCGCCGTGCGCACCGCGCGCGCTGTCAATGATCCCTACGTCGCGAAGGCTGCCAACGATCTGCTCTAGATAGGCGCGCGGAAGATCTTCCGCCTCTGCAATGTCGGTCAGCGAGACCGGCTCGCCGTGATCCATTCGCGCAAGCGCCACCATGAAGCGCACACCGTATTCGCCACGCGTGCTGAAGGCCACTGCACCCGTACCGTGCAGTCCGCGAGTGACTGGCTCCTGATGCTCGCTCAATGCGCCTCCTTCACGTGCCCGCGTCACGTGTATTCCGATCAATCTGATCAGAGTTCAGCGTATCCTACTTACATGGCTGAAAACGAGACACGCCTAGAACGAATCCGAGCGGTGCTCCCAGCAGGGACAACGCTCCGCCCCGTGCAGCCTGACGTTGATGTGGCGGCGCTTGTGGAGCTCGTCAATGACGATTCGGCGCATGTAGGGAACCCGATCCGTGACTCGATTGAAGACATGATTGAGGTGCTCACAAGCAGCGATATTGATGTGGCGCGTGACACGTTGATTGCAGCGGCGCCAGAAGGAACTGCGATTGGTTTTGCCTTTGCCAACCGCATAACAGATCCAGAGAAGCCGCGCGTCTTCCTCTTCGGCAGAGTGCATCCCGCATTTCAGGGACGAGGAATTGGGCGGGCGCTCCTCCGCTGGACGAAGGCACGCGCCGAAGAGATCCTGGACGGGCATCCAGGCGGCACCGTGCAGGTGCAGAACTTTGAAGGTGATACACGCGCACATCGACTCTGTGAATCTGAAGGTGCGCGAGCGATTCGCTGGTACGCAGAGATGGTGCACACGTTCGCGGACACCGAGGAGGTGGCTGCGTCTCCGCTACCAGCTGGCCTGCGGATCGTGCCGTATGGAGCGGTGGATACAGAACAGTTGCGCCTCCTACACAACCACTGTTTCGCCGACCACTGGGGCTCGTCCGCGTTCACGGAGGCGACGTGGCGTGAACGCATTGGCTCATATTCAGTGCGTATGACGGCTTCGGAAGCGGTGATTGATGAACACGGAGTGCCCGTTGCGTATCAGATCAGCGAAGAATTCCCGCAGGATGTTGAGACGCTCGGCAACTTGCGTTGGCTCGCCACACTCGGTGTGCACCGTGCGCATCGTGGCAAGGGACTTGCGACGCACCTGATCCGGCGGCATCTCTCACAGGCGCGACGTGAAGGGTTTGAGGGCTCCATGCTCGGTGTTGACTCAGATTCACTCACTGGCGCGAATGCACTCTATGAACGCCTTGGCTACACACGACTCCAAGGGAGCGTGCGCTACATCTTTGGTGACGCGGACTTCTCCTAGCGCGATTGGCTGCGCGCTGCTTTAACGATTTCCTGCACAACACGGATGTTCTCTGCGCCACGCTGCGCAGAAATGACGGGGGTCGCTCCACTCAGCGCGCATGCTGAAAGGTGCGCAAACTGCGCGTCATACACGTTCGCCTGCTCCAGTGCGATAAAGCGCACACCGTATTCACCACGGGTGCTGAAGGCCACAGCACCGCTCCCATGCAGTCCGCGATCGGAGGGTTCGCCGGCCGCGCGATCTTCTGAGTGACCTGCCTTGAGATCAACCATCAACCCTCCTCGCTGTAATCCGACGACTGTCGTCAGATATGAACCTAGCGCACGTTCACCGAAACGGTGCGAGAGGCGACTTAGTGGTGCTTGGCGAGAATGCGCGAAATCACTTTCCCAGCGTCCTGAGCGGCATCAACCGCCTCCTCAAGCTGCTGGTAAAGGTCGCGGAGCTTAATCACCTCGATTGCGTCTGTGCTCTCTCGGAATAGTCGTCCAACAGACGAACGTGAGAGGCCATCTGCACGATGCTCGAGATCGTTGATCGTGGCAAGGTGCGGTGCGATCCCTGTATGCGTAGAGAGCTTGCCAAGCGCCTCGAGAAGCTGTGACGCCTGCGCGGAAAGGATGGAGGTGAACTCCTTCGCCTCGTCCGTTGGCGCACTGATCCCGTAGATCACAAACGTCTCTGCGGCGGCTTGAATGCCATCAAGAATGTCATCTAGATAACTTGTAAGGTCGTGGATATCCGCCCGATCGTATGGCGTGATAAACGAGCGCTCAAGTCGACGGTGCACCTCACCCACAATCTTGTCACCCTCTTTTTCCACCGCGCGGATCGCAGCAACCTGCTCCTGAACGTTGGTATAACTTGCGGTCATCGCCTCCAATTTGTTTGCCGCCTCTTGAACTCGCTCGCCGTGGGCGATGAAGAGCTCGTGGAACTTTTCGTCTGTTGGGATCAATCGCATAGCACCCTCCTCCTACTAATCCGCTACTACAGGCCGACCGCGTTCAAGAGAACCCAGGTCGTTGCGCCAATCATCGCTGCTATTGGAATCGTGATCACCCATGCGGAGACGATACGACGCGCAACGGTCCACCGCACCGCCCGTGTCCCTCGGCTTGATCCAACGCCCATGATCGCGCTTGAGATGACGTGAGTCGTTGAAACTGGCATGCCAAGGTGCGCCGTGACGAGCAGCACGCTAGCGGCCGTCGTCTCCGCTGCAAAGCCATGGATCGGCTCCAACTCGACTACGCGTTGCCCCATGGTCTTCATGATGCTCCAGCCTCCAACCGCCGTTCCGAGCGAAATCGCCGTTGCGGCGATGAGAATCACCCAGACGGGAACGTCAACGGTGGGGATCACTCCTGCAGCGAAGAGGGCAAGTGTGATGATACCCATCGTCTTCTGCGCATCATTAGAACCGTGCGCGAATGCCATGTAGCCAGCAGAAAACACTTGAAGAACTTTGAACGCGCGCCCGAGCGGCCTTCGATCAAAGCCGCGAAAGATCCAATACAGCGCCACCATCAAGGCAAACCCGATCGCAAACCCAGCGAGCGGAGAAGAGATAAGTGGCACCACTACCTTCCCGATGATCCCGTCAATCAACAGGGCCCCGGGCCCAGCGGCAATCAAGGTTGCGCCGATTAGACCACCGATTAGTGCATGGCTGCTTGAACTCGGAATACCCCATCGCCACGTGATGAGATTCCAAACGATTGCACCAACGAGCGCCGCCGCAACAATCGTCTGGGTAGTTGTTGTCTCATCAACCAGACTTTTCCCGATTGTCTTTGCTACCGCTGTCCCTGCGAATGCGCCAATGAAGTTAAACGTTGCCGCCATGATGATGGCATGCTGTGGTCGGAGCGCCTTTGTGGCAACAGATGTTGCGATGGCATTTGCCGTGTCATGGAAGCCGTTGATGTAGTCAAATGCGATCGCGAGGAGAACTACCGCAACGAGGCCAAGGGTGATTCCTTCTGACATGCGGTGATGCTAACCGAAGAGTTCGCTTAGCGCGGGTACTGGTGCAGGGTGTTTCGTGCGAGCGGATTTGACCACGGCTTCAATGACAGCGATATTTTTCGCGCCACGAGCGCTGGAGGTCAGGGGGGTCTTAGCGGACGCGACAGCGCCAGAGAGGTGCGCAAACTGCGCGTCATACACATTCGCCCGCTCCAGTGCGATCTGCTCCGTCACGCCGCTGCGTTCAAGCTCAAGATGGCCGACGAAGTCGCGCCCCCACCACTCGCTACTCCGCAGCACGCCGCCCTCACCAACGATCTCGAAGTAGTTCTCATCGGCACTCCAGCGCGAAGATAGATGCACGTTCACGCCGCTTGCAAGTTCAAGCTCTGCAATGGCATCGCCGTCACCTGAATCGGTACGGGCGCTGCGCACTCCAGCAACGGGACCGAGCAGACGCGTGATCGTGTCAATGGCGTGAACGCCCATGTCGTACAGCGCACCGAAACCTGCGGCGTCTCCAGAAGCTGGCGCAACACCGTCGCGACGCAGCGAGCCAGGTTCAGCAAAAAATGACGCACCGATCCGTGCGCTGCGCACGGTGCCTAGTGCGCCACGCGTAAGAAGCTCGCGCGCTGCAACCACGGGGGGTGCCCACTCCATGCAGTGCGCCACGGCGAGCATCCTGCCGCTCGCCTTTGCGGCGGCGATCATCTGCTCACACTCCGCAACGGAATGCGCCATCGGCTTCTCCACGATCACGTGGAAGCCGCGACATAGTGCTGCGATCGCGCCAGCGGCGTGCGCACTGTTCGGCGTCACCAGCACCACACCGTCAATCAGGCTCGTATCAGCTGACTCAATAGAAGTAAAGGCGTGGGCTGCGCCAACGCGCGCGGCGGCCGCTGCGGCGCGTGACGCATCGCGGCTGATCACCGCGGCGAGTGTTGAACCTTTCGCGCGTGTGAGCGCTGGCGCGATCCATTCGAGTGCGAAGTTGCTCGTCCCAACGAGTCCCCAGCGGATCGACGACACGATTGCCGTCTTCGCGCGCTATTCGCGGACGGGTGTCTGCGAGACGGAGCGGGTGGCCGAAGCTTCGAGCGTCTCCGCCTGGCGCGCCAAGAGCCAGAGGAGATCAGCCAAGCGATTCAGATAGGCGAGCAGGTGATCACCCGGCAGGAGCCCTTCGCGTCCGAGGGTGACGCACCAGCGCTCTGCACGGCGGATGATCGTGCGCGCGAGCTCAATGGCGGATGAGGCCTTGCTCGAACCTGGGATGACGAAGTCCTTCGGGAAGACGATCGCCGCCTCCGTTGTGGCGAGCAGCGCATTGATGCGCGCGAGCATCTTTGGGGAGACCTTGGTGCGGCCGTCTTCAAGACGGCTCCATGCGTCTGGATTTGTTGCGAGTTCAGCGCCCACAACAAAGAGGTCGCGCTGAATGGAGAGGATCGTCTCATCGAGTGCGGCGATCCCAGCGCCGCTCAGACCGATCAGTTCGGCGCGCGCCATACCGAGCGCTGCGGTGGCCTCATCTACCGTGCCGTACGCTTCGGTGCGCACATCGTCTTTAGAGATGCGATCACCGCCAAAAAGAAGTCCTGTTGTACCCGCATCGCCTTTACCGGTGGCGACCTTGCTTGGCGGAAGCTGTAGCTCTTCCTTTGCGCCGTCGCTGCTCACCAGGCGAGCCCTGCGTCTTTTGGATCCCATCGCTCGGCGAGGAGCGTCACCTTCACAGAATGCTCAAGTACCGACTCCGCCGCCTCTTTCACCTGCGCCAGCATGGAGCCGGCGTACGGGCAGAAGGGCGTAGTGAGGATCATCTTCACTTCAGATTCCGTCTCACCAACGATCACCTGGCGAATCAGCGCAAGCTCCACCACGTTCATCCCAATCTCTGGGTCAACAACGGATCGAAGCGCGTCAAGGATTGCAAGTTCAGTGGCGCGCTTCTGCGCGTCAAATGCGCTCGGCGCTGCAAGCGTCTCTTCTGTCATCGTGCCTCCCACTCTTCGTTCAACTACGCCAAGGCCGCTTCGGCTGGCGTTAAACCTGGACCCTGCAACTGACCGTTCGCATCAAAGAACTCTGCGTAGTGCTCGCGATTTGCTGCGGCGAACTCGTAGGCGCGTGCAATGCCCACCACGCGCAGCTCTGGCATCTCCGTCATCAGGCGCTGCACGTCGTAGCCGCTTGCGCGCAGCTCGAGCAACTTGCGCACGGTGAGTCGCGTGCCGTAGACAAACGGTTCGCCGTTCATCACGAGCGGATCGCTCTTCACCCACTTGATGGTCATCTCAGGCCCCCTTGTAGATGGCTTTAAGGATGCGGTTGCGCTTGCGTGTATCGCCACCGAGTCGGCGGTGCCACTTCAGCACGGCGATCCCTTCGCTCAACGCGCCGTCCGCGAACGCCGCCGCCTCACCGGTAATGGTTGCGGCAACGGCAACGCGCAGACCTTCATAGAGATCGGTGACGTCATCCATAGAGATGCGCCTGCGGCGCCAGGTTGCGGTGGCGTGTTCGGTGAAATTTTTCAGCGGCGCAACGCTCCCAGCGCCAACGCTCTCACAGAGCTTCTGCAGCACCACCTCTGCATCGCGCAGCAGGTGCCGCAGGCCGAGCTCGCCCACGCGCGCACGCAACTCTGGGTTGTGCTCAACGGCGGCGATGATGCCGCGATCCGCCACCTCGCTCCATCGTGCGTCGATCTGAGCAGCGGCCTCAGGGAAGCCCGCGCTCGTGTCGAGTGGTCGTGCGCCGTGCAGTGGGTGGCTCATGCCGTTAAGGGTAGCATTGCCCCATGGCACGGTTCGTCACAGTAACTCCCAACCCTGCGCTCGATCTCACGCTCGAGGTTGAGCACCTTGGGGTGGGCGAGGTCAACGTGGCATCGCTGTCACGATTCGAGTCCGGAGGGAAAGGGGCCAATGTGGCTCGGATGCTCGGACAACTTGGCGGCGAGGTCACCGCCGTCGTCGCACTCCCGTCTGATGGAGGCGACTCTTGGATTGCAGGCTTCCCGCGCACCATTGACCTGCGCACGACGAGAGTGAGCGCGACCTTGCGAGCGAACGTGGCAATCACATCTTCAACGGGAACGACCACCAAGGTGAACATGCGGGGTGGTCCGATCAGTGCACAAGAGGGTGATGCACTTCTTGACGCAATCTCAGGGGCCGGACGCGGGGCGGCGTGGATCGTCATCGGCGGAAGTCTCCCCTCCGGCATGGACCCCACGTGGATTCGCCGTGCCATTGAGGTCGGTCACGGATGCGGCGCTCAGGTTGCGGTCGATTGCAGTGGCGAGGCGCTACGCGCGGCGGTGAGTTCGGGCGCTGACCTGGTGAAGCCGAACGGTGAAGAGGCGGCAGGGATCGTCGGCTTTGAGGTGCGTGATCGCTCGAGTGCCGAACGAGCGGCAGCGCAGTTGATGACGCTCGGCGCCGGCTCCGTCCTGTTGAGCCTTGGTGAATCTGGAGCCATCTACCAGCGTCAACGTGACGGAGCGGCGGCACATGCGCCGTCACCCCGTGCAGTGGTGCGAAGCACGGTCGGAGCCGGCGATGTGCTGCTTGCCAGTTTCCTCTACTCGCTCGCGCACGATGCGTCTCCAGAAGATGCGCTCGACGCTGCGGTCGGATGGGCGGCGGCGAAAGTGCAAGAGCCCGGCACGGCAATGCCGAGTGAGCCGCTGCGCGCCTAGTTCTCGCCTTTCGCCTAGCTCTCGCGTCTCAACGCAGCCCCTTCGCGACGCACGTCGCGAATCATGCGCTCGGTGATCTCGGTCGGACGCGTGATGGCGCCACCAACACAGACCGCGAGCGCACCAGCATGAAGTGCGGCCGCCACTTGGCTTGCGGTGCGGTAGCGCCCTTCGGCAATGGTTCGTTCAGAGCCAATCGCCGTTGCGATTTCGCGAACGAGTTCAATGTCCGGCTCTTCTGGGGTTGGTAGCGCGACATAGCCGGAGAGTGTCGTCGCGGCGAAGGAGGCGCCGGCGCTCATCGCGGCCTCTGCCTCTGCCACGGTTGCAACGTCGGCGAGAATCGGCGCTGCTGTCTCGTTGATGATCGCAGCGATCAGTTCGTCACTCCGACCTTCGGGGTGTGGTCGGTCTGTTGCATCGCACGCGATCACATCCGCACCTGCGCGGACCAGGGCGAGTGCATCTTCGAGCCGCGGAGTGATGCGTACATCGAATCCTGGGAGATCGCGTTTCCATAGACCGATGACGGGCACGGAAACCTGCGCACGAATGGCGGCAACATCGTCTGGTGAGTTGGCACGGATGGCAACCGCACCGCCTTGTACGGCGGCCAACGCCATGCGCGCCATCATTGCAGATCCGTGGAGCGCCTCCCCTTCTAACGCCTGGCAGGAGACGATTAGCCCACCGCGCAGCATCCGCTGCAGTGCTGCAGCCGTGAACTGAGGAATTGCTCTCTCACTCATGGTGTGGACACCGTATCAAGTGCACTGATACCCGCACCAACAAGGACGGTGTTGGAGCCGAAGGTGGCGAGCGCGATGCGCGGGCTGACGCTCAAGATCGGGGCACGACGCTCCAGCTCATTACTCACATGCGGTGCGTATCGCGACCATCGTGCAGCAAGGCCTCCGCCGATCACAATCACTTCAGGCGCGCAGGCGACCGCGAGGTTGGCGATGCCGAGGGCGGTGGCGCGAACAGCGCGGCTCACGATCTCATCGGCACGCGGAGTGTCGCGATCTGCAAGATCAAAGATCTCCGCCGCACTGAGCGCTCTGCCGCCGCTCTCATGATCTGACGTGCCGCCTTCACGCCACGCGCGCTCCATTGCGCCGCCGCCAGCGAACGACTCCCAGCATCCAGCGGCACCGCATATGCACGAGGGTCCGTCAAACGCAATGGTGGTGTGTCCAAACTCACCGTGCCCGCCAGACGCACCTGTTGTTGGTCGACCGTGGTGGAGCAGCGCGACACCGATCCCGGTCCCAATCGTCACCACCGCGCACGGATCCGCATCACGACCCGCACCAATCCGCCCCTCCGCGATCGCTGCAGCGTCGGCATCGTTGAGTAGCGCGCCGAGCGGAATTGAGAGCCGTTCGGCGAGTTGCGCTGGAAGGTCGCTTCCACCCCAACCAGGAAGCACCGTGTCGATCGCGCCGAGGCGCCCGGCGCGCTGATCGTGTCGGCCGGTTGCGTCGACGCCGAGCACCTCCACACGCCAACCACCGCGCGCCGCCTCCCGCGCGGCGTCCTCAAGTTTTTCGAGCGCCCACGTAACGGCATCGCGAGGAGAGATGTCGCGCGATGAGCGTGATGCGAACCCAGAGAGCTCCCCATCTGGACGCACGATCGCGACAGAGATCTTGGTGCCCCCGATATCAACCGCTGCAGCGGCGGAACCGCCTCCGACCCCTGATTGCGTCACTGGCCTAGAGCTGAATCACGCGACCGGTGGCAATGGATTCGAGCGCCGCGTCAACGATCGCTCCGGCGGCAAGTCCATCGGCGCCAGTGATCGGTGATGGCGCACCCGCCAACACGCGGTCGACAAAATCACGATCTTCGGCGATCAACGGGCTCGCCATGTATGGATAGCTCGTTCCGCTCCGCCCGTGGATGGCGATGCCCTGCTCCATCATCGAAAGGTTGAGGCTTCCATCGCGACCGGTGAGATCGAGGCGGAAGTCGAATCCGGCAGGGTGCGTCGTCGGGAGGTACCAACCCGCCTGCACACACGCGATCGCCCCCTTCTTGAAGGTGAGCGTGGTGAATGTCTCGTGCTCAACGTTGTGTGCAAGAGGCGCAGACGTTGCGCTCACGCAGTGAACCGAGGCCACCTCATCGCCCATGACCCAACGCAGCGCGTCAAAGTCATGCACGCCGAGGAAGTGAAGGACGCCAACGCGACCCGCAATACGATCCGTCTGCGTGACAACATTCACCCTACGCGCGAAGGCGCTGACGATGGTGCCGAGCTCACCGCTCTCCACCGCCTGGCGCGCGCGAAGATACTGCGGGAAGTAGCGAACAGTGAAGCCAACCATGAGAAACACCTTCGCCGCGTCGGCGGCACGGACGATCGCTCGGGCATCCTCCGCGTCGACCGCGAGTGGCTTCTCTACGAGCATCGCCTTCCCTGCGGCTGCAGCAGCCTCTGCCGCAGCTCGGTGCAGGTGATCTGGAAGCGCAATGATCACCGCGTCAAGATCTGGGTGCGCAAGAAGCTCGTCTGCGGTGGCGTAGGCTTTGGCGCCGTACGTGGCCGCAACCTTAGCGGCAACGTCGCTGCGAAGATCTGCAACGGCAACGAGTGCCGCTTGCGGCAGCGTCGCAATGCTCGCGCAGTGCGCACCACCAATCTCCCCTAGACCGATCACTCCGACTCGAAGTCGCTCCATGCTGCTGCTCCTCTCTACCTGCTACGGCTTGCCAATGTGTTTTTCAACGCTCCATGTGACGCGCATCATCTATCCGCACAACTTGCCACGCGTCTTCGACAAGCGCGAGTTCTGTCACTGACGTGTTTCTCAGCGAGACGCCGATCGCGCGTTCAACGGTGTACTCATCAGTCATGCTCAGCATCATACGGATAAAGTCGCCATGCGTGACGAGCATGGTGCGCGCGCGTCTTGGCGCGTTCGCCGGATCGCGCAGCGCTTCCTGAATTAAGCTAACGAGTGCTGACGCGCGCATGCGCACCTCTAACAAGCTCTCTCCGCCACTCGGTGCGTACTCCCAGTACGGCACCCCAGCCTCGGCGACCGCCTGATGCAGTGCCGACGCCGGACGTCCGTCCAGCTCGCCGACATGCCACTCGCGCGCTGCTGGTGTAGGTTCCGGTGCCAAGGCGAGCGAACGTGAAATGATGTCGGCCGTCTCCGCGGCACGGCGAAGATCGCTTGCGAGCAGCGAGGTCGGTCGCTCATCTGCGCTGAGGCTCGCGAGGTGAGCGGCCAGTTGCTCCGCCGCTCGCCTTCCCGCTGGCGTCAGCGCGCCGTGGCTCTGGCCTTGAAGGAGTCCTGCAACGTTCGCCTCACTCTCTCCGTGTCGGACGAGAAGGAGGCGCGCCTCAGCGGCCACGGAGTGCGAGTTCGGTCTCTTCCCAGAGCGCCGCGATGACCGCGTCCACGACACCGTCACGTGCTCCGAACATCAACTTCTGGCCGATCGCGTTGAGGGGGAAGGCGTACAGTTCGCAGTTCACCTTCCCTGATGCTGCGGTGATCTGCACCTCAACCCAGCTGCGATCGCCGAGGATCTTTCCCCGCATCTTCTTGTCGAACTGCGCCTCCACCCGGCCGCCCTTCGTATCGAGAAGCTTGATCTGCGCGCCGAGCGTCTTCGCACCTGCGGCGATCGCCTCCGCCACGTCGGCAACGCTCCCCTTGAACGCGTGCTGCGCGTACTGGTCGAATGGTCCTTCGAGGTCGCCGCCAGGTCGTGCCACCTCAGCTACCGCCCCTTTTCGTCCTGTGCCGCTTCACCGTAGTTGCGCACGCTCCCACCGAAGTTAACCCAGATGTATCCGATCAGTACGCCGAGGAGCGTA
>Ga0222712_10005096_pt1 | contig 13455 bp, 9 predicted proteins | sample C33_657DmetaG_FD_165043 | JGI IMG/M metagenome (GOLD analysis project Ga0222712, IMG submission 165043) | Estuarine water microbial communities from San Francisco Bay, California, United States - C33_657D | ecosystem: Environmental > Aquatic > Marine > Unclassified | place: USA: California...
GCGACGGCGACTATGACGTTCACTTCCACGTTTCGTTTTCCGAGCTCAAAACGAGCTCAAACGTTTGAGCTTTCGTTGAAATCACCGAACGAGAGATAGGTACGTCCTCGCGCGCTCGCGACGACGCGCGCGCGCGGTCGCCGACGTTGAATCGCGACGTATAATCGCTTGCTTCGATCGCGCGAACACCTCGCCGCGCCCGTCGCGCGCGCGCGCGCTCGGCTGGGATGGCGCGCTCGATCGCTCGCGATCGGGGGAACGACGATACCAATCGTCACTTCGCCCCACGTCGACGTCCATGCCCGCGAGCCCGCGAACGCCCGACCAGGCGACGCGCGTCGAGGACGATGAACAGAACGATGACGCACGCGAATGCGAACGCACTTCGGCGGCGTCGCCGTTAGCGCTCGCGACGGAGGCGATGAAGTCGATCAGAATGGATGGGACGAGCGCGAACGCGGAGGCGAGCTCGCGGAGCGCGAACGACGAGAGCGCGCGCGCGTTCGCGCAGAAAAAGTACGCGCGATGAGCGACGGAGAGTGTGAAACGAATGAGAGAGATATCGAAATGAGTTAAGGAGAAGGACGCGCGAAAAGGGAGTGGAGGCTGGGGATGGGTGGCGAGACGTTGAATTTCGCTGACGCGCGCGCGTTTCGAGCGCGAACAGGTTTCATAGTCCCACGGATACCGCGCTTTCGCCCGCGTCGAAATTCGTGCGAAGTAAAGCCATGCGCATGCGACGAGCGATGGGAACGCTGACGAATGGAACCGAGGCGGGTGCGAGCGCGGATGTCGGTCGACCGCCGCCGGCGCCGCGTTCGCGCTTCGGGCCGTGAGCGCGCATCATAGTCGCGACGACGCGCGACGCGCGAGCGAGGGATTGTTTGAACATTTTTCGGTTACTATGGTCGTTTGTACATCTAGACGTCATCTTCATTTTCAGCGTGATTTAACGTTGTCGGTAAACGCGAAACGCTCTCGATTCGTCCCGCTCGAATCGGGCGACGCGCGCGCGGCTCGGTGACGACACATCGCGACGCGTGCGTCGACTCGAACGCGATCATTACGCGCTCGATCGCGACGTCATCGACATTCGTCCTCGCGAACGCATCAATCGCATCGAGCGCGATTCACGCTCGCTCGCGTCTCCAGATTCCAGCTTCAGTCCCCTCTTGCGCATTCGCGGTGATTTAAAATGCCACCCGTCATGGGCGGCGCGATCGCGCACTTGAACGCGAATCGCGACGACGAAGCATTCGTCGATGGTATGCTGGCGAGACGAAGGAGCGCGAGGGATTTCCGAGGGGGACCGCCGGTGCGGCGGGTGAGGTACGCTCGCGAATGCGCGCGAATGCGCGTCGAATTCAAACGATCGGCGAGCGAGAGAGCGACTAACGAGGGCGATGCGGCGTGATGAACGCGTTGGATAGGATACGCACGGACAATGTATCGTCTCCGAAATCGCGCGTGCGCGGGTTATGGACCAAAGTGCGCGTCGTAGTGATATTGAATCAACTCCTCAACGACGTTCGCAAAGGGGAGCGGCGCGAGAAGATCGACCACAGCGAGATCTTGCAGATAGAGTTCGTGCCGGTGAGCGGAGAGCAGATTCGAAATGAAATACGTCGCGTTCAACAAAAGTTTATCGCGCCGGCGGTGATTGATAAGTCACAGGTCAAAAAAAGGAGGAAGTCGAGTGTGTATCTTTTCCTGAGCGATCCGCGGTCGAGCCGAGCGGCGCTCGTGTTTCAGTTCTTCATGTTCGCTTTGATTCTTACATCCATCAGCGCATTCATAGCGAGCACGTGTCCTAGACACGCGGGTAAAGCAAGCTTGGACGTGATCGAGATGGTGTGTCAGATAATATTCACCGTGGAATACGTCACGAAGATTTCGTGCGCGCCGAAACCGGTGAAGGCGATGCTGGACCCGCTCAACATAGTGGATTTGGTTTCCATATTGCCTTGGTATATCGAGATCGGAATGTCGGGTTTGCGAATCGGTTCGACCCAAGAACAAACCGCGAGTGGGGCGTCCAGTGCGCGCGTGCTGCGTATATTCCGACTTTTCCGCATCGTTAAAGTTTTTCGTCTCGGTAGCCGAGCGAAGAAGGTGCAAGTTATTGCGGTCGCTGTGGCGAACAGCTCGGACATGTTCCTCGTTCTTTGTTTTCTACTCGTGCTGGGGTTGGTGATGTTCAGCGCAGTTATTTACTTTTTCGAGAAGAATCAAATGAAGCCCATAGATGCGGAACAAGCGAATGAAATTAATAATTTCGATTCGATCCCACGGTCATTTTGGTGGTGCATAGTGACGCTCATGACGGTCGGTTACGGAGATGCCGTTCCCTTGAGCATTGGTGGTAAGATTGTTGGATCTATCACGATGCTGGGTTCAGTGTTGATTACGGCGCTTCCGATATCTGTCATCGGTGCAAATTTCACTCAACAGTGGCTCGATTATAAGGGAAAAGAGGAGCGCAAGACGACACGGCTCAACATCAACGGAAAATCACGGTTCGTGGTGAAAGAGATGTACTCCTACGCTCGAGTGTTGACGGCGCTCACTGACCACGTGGGGGCCTTAGAGAATCAAATTATGCAAGAAGTTGGCGAGTTGCGTGTGATTTTGACGGCTATAGTTCGCATGAGTAAGACATGTCCAGTGGAAGACATTAAAATAGCGTGCGGAACTTTTGATGCTCGTTTCAAACGATTAGAGGACTTGCGCGAAGGATTGGAAGATTTACAGGCGACTTACGACTTGCTATCTCATTCTGATTTCGCGGTAGCACTTCAACAAATTAAGACAGCGGGTATAAAGATGCAAAAATTGGAAGAATCAGGCGGTATACTTGATAAAGAAACTGAAGTTCTCATCAAGTCCACGGCAGGTTTACGCTCACAGTTGTTTACGTTGAAGGACGGCCTCAGTGCGGCCTTGTCTCAACAGGCATTGGAACATGAACGCGCTCAAAATGAAATGTATTCGTTTCGAGTTAGCAAAAGTGACGCAACGAAGAAGCGAACCAACACTTTTGATTCAGTGACGTAAGTTCAGTAAAAATGAGATGAGTAGATTTTACCTTCGAAAGCATAGACCTATTTAGCACCCTAGAAAACGCTTTCACCGTCGTACTGTATCGTATCTTTTGTGATTACAGTCCATTAAGAATACTTATTCGTCTTATCCTCTCCCAAATCAACGAGACCCAGAAAATGTTCAGACGCCCGGAGTAAAGGCGCATCCAGGAGGCGCATGTCAAACTTCAACGGCTGTTTATTTGGCTGATAATCAACCATCTTCAGCCGACCGCAATACACGTATTCGCACCCTTCCATGCGACAAAACAAATGAAGCGGCCAATCTACGTACTTCGGCGCCAACTCTTCATTTTCAGCGCGCATCCACGCGTCCTCGACGCTCTCCTCCTCCATTTCACGCGTCGCAGTGATCACACGAATCACTGGCGAATCTTCATTTTGTCGTGCTTGCGCGAACCAAGTGATTTGCGAACCAGCGCGTGAGAATACGTTATCGTACGTGTTCCCATTCTTATCGCCCACGTTAACGTAGAGCACGACCACACCGTTCGCCCATTCTTGTATGCCGCTCATCTTGCTAAATTTTGGATGACTTACGGGACTCAGCGCACGAACCACCGCCGCCTTCAATCCGCCATCGCCTGGCGGAGGCGCGATAGGCTCGCCCAAATAGGTAGAATACACGTCCCACAACCGCGCCTTGAGAGCCTTCAGCGAGTTCGCGCTCGAAGGCGCCGAAGGCCGCGCCGACGCTGAGGCCGTTCTGGCTCGCGCCGACACTCCGACGTCGGATCGCGGTGCACCGCTTTTCGCGCGCTTCGCCGCATTCGATCCGTCACCGAGGTCGTCGTTGACGTCAAATGTTGTGTACACCGGAGCGGGCAATCGGCGCACGCGTCCGGATCGTCGCAAATCGCTCTCGTCGATGGGTTCGCGCGCGGACTTGGCACTGCGCTTGACGGCTGTCTTGCTCGTCGTAGCGTGCAGTGCGGTGTGCGCGGGATTGGCTGCTATCAAACGCTCCAGCACGGCTTTGTTACGCGCGATTCTTTCTTCGCGGTTCCTCTCGTATTCGTTCATGCCTTCAAGAGCGTCGTTTTGAGGCGAGCTGTAGACTCGACAGTGGGTACAGTGAACTACCACCTAAAAATCATATTTTTTACAACACAATAATTTTACCCTGGCTCACCTAGGCCTAGCCTAGCCTTTACCTAGGGCTCAAATATCTCTTTCTATTCTCTAACCTCCGGAAGCGCGACGGCGCGAAGTCGACCGTAGCAATCGCCGGTGAACAGTCGATACCGCGAAGCCTCAATGACCGAGCACGTGGCTTCGACATTGCGCTCGGCTGCTGGCGCGTTCATTGTCGCTGGCAACCAACTAGCGCTCAGCGTCGCGAGCTTCCAGCACGCGACGGAATGGTCCACCGATGCGGTAAGCACATATTTCGCCACATCCTGACTCGCTTCACTTTTTTTGTTGAAAGCTAAAACGTTCGATCTCTTCGCTACTCCAGATTCTGTCGCGATGCAAGTCACCGCGCCGACATGAGCGCGAACACTACTCACGCATCTCCAAGGCTCACGAACGTCGTTCACGACTTCTCCACCGCTCCAAATACATACTCCACCATCTCTCGAGCCGGATGCGATCACGCCAAAAGGTTCGCGTCCTCGAGAGTCATCCTGAATCACCGCAAGTGACGTGATTTCACTACCATGTCCACACAGTGAGATGTCACCTCCTCGATCACCGTCGAGACGTAAGACGCGAACTACACAATCTTTTCCAGCGCTCGCCGTCATATCAGATCGATGAAGCGGTGCGACCGCTGTTACTCGTCCAGAATGCGCCTGCGCTTGAGCTACTGGTCCTGCATTTGCGTGCCTTGGATCCCATGCGCGCACGATTCCCGCGACGTCGCCGGTGAGAATACTCCCCACCGCCCCACCGCGAGCGTCGCGCGTTGCAAACGCAGTCACTCCTCCTTTGTGTCCTCGAAGTACGTTCGACGCACGATTATGTGGCTTCGCCCGAGCATCCCAAAGCTTGACGGTCCCATCGTTACCCGCAGTCGCTGTGAGCGGAGCCGACGATATTACCTGATTTACCACCGTTGAGGCGAAGGACACACGAAGACCTTCGTGCGCGTCGGGGACTGCAAAAGTGCACACGCCTGTAGTCGAGTCCCATTTTTCGACGGATCCACTCTGATGACCGACAAAAACACTCGTACTCCGCGGAACAAATGTGAGCGCGGTGACCGGAGAGGTATCTGTCAGGGTCTGCGCATAGGTGACGGAGTCAGAATCAGGAGCCCAAAACGCTATTTCACCGCCGCCGCCGCCTATCGCGACCAGCGAAGAAAGTGCCCCAAGCTGCGTAGCGAGCGCGGTAATCGCCGATCGACCTGCGAGCTCGGTTTCAACAACGCCAGACGGACAGCAGTCTGGAACTTTGGCACGATGGTAGGAGCTCTCGCTGACGCCGTACTCGGGGGCGGCAGTTCGCCGCAAGGTTTCGATCCATGATTCGAAGGAAATCGACGCGTACGTGTCCACATGGGTCATTAGTTCCGCATCTTTATTCGCCTGACCAGGCGTCTTCTGGCTGATAGCAAGCGCCACGATGTCCTCATTGAGTACGTTCAAAGCCGACGTTGCCTGCGCAGCTGACAGACCGACTAGTGCGAAGCAGCAGACAATGTCCGTCTTGTAGCTCTTTACATCCGACCCTTTCAACCACTCGTGTTCACTGTTATATGATAAGAGGCACCGCCAGAGCATCATGTTGTCCCATCGAGCCGCACCATCAAGCCAAAGTTTCTGCACGCTCGTCGGTTGATACGTTCTCGTGATGAGCAGAGCATGCGCAATGGATTTCACATCCCCAGCGGAATCCGCGTGGGTCACGGCTGCTCTGAGAGCAAATGACGCGGCAGACAATCGTGCGACCCCTGATCGCAACTGCCTCACGACGCCATCGATGAGAGCAACGTAATCTCGATTCGCCGCGTGTTGCGCCATCGCTGCGGCAACGGAATTGTCAGTAGCGGCAAATATAGGGTACACCAGAGCCATTACGCCGTCAATATCGTCAATCTGATTATTGGTATGTTCGATGACGACTTCTTGCTCACTCGAGTCTTCGATTCGACTGAAATTCTCTCGATGCTTCAGCACAAAGGCGCTCAACTTGGCGGCTTCCTTCTTGGTCATCGTATCGTAGCACCAATCAAAAGTTTCCAAACTTTCAGGCGGTTTCAGCGCTTTAGCGATCAATCTGTCACTCGGAAGTGATTCAGAACTCGTTTTCCGTTTTATTTTGTCCTTTATCCAGCTCCAAGACGCCCGTTTTGTTTTCGGGCTCGACGGCGGCGATCTCGTGTCCGCGTCTCCCAAGTCTGACCGGTGAACTTCTGATAACGACCTAGCGCGCTCAAATGCTTCGCTATCTCGCGCGTGTTCTCGCAAGCTCGATGTCGAGGAGATAGATAGCGAACCGAACGACTCCAGGCGCCGTACCTCACTCGCCATAGCCATAACTTCGCCAGGCGCTGAGGAATGCCTCACAAGTTCCCCGTCGACTGCATTTTCCAAGCTGATGCGGGGTGTCAACGGCGCGACCATGTCATAAATAGTAGTGTCGCATCGAAACGCAGGCGCCACATTTAACATCGGCGCGAGTTGCATTGAACGGAATTTACCGCGGCTCGACTCCTTGTTTTCGCCGCTCTTTGGCCGGCGTAGCGAATCGGCGTCTTCTAAAAGAGCAGCGAAAGCGCTCGTGTCTAATATTCTTGAGATCAATGAACATCGCTTGTAGTTTGACGCCATCATGTACTCGTTCACTTTCAAAGTTCCAACAGTCTCCGTGTCTGAATCTTCTCTCATGACGAAGCGATGCAAAGTGCTGAGTTTTAGGAAATCGTTCCAAAACGCGCTGAAAACGTGTGAAATTTCGTCATCAACGTCTCTCGTAAAATCGGATCCCGACATCATCGGCCTCTCGCCGTTGCCTATCTTGATCGCGCCCACAACTTTGACGAGTTTAAGCACAACGTCGTCGAATAATTCATCCGGGGGGGTGTGAATCATCTCACCCCCTTCGATCGCGATGGTCTTTTCATCCAAATGAATCGTCACCACGCCGCGCGTGAGCTTACTATCGATCGTCACCTCCGGCGTGAGGCCGATGATGTACGGCGTGGACAGTGGCAGCGCCTCAATGCGCGCGATCATCGAACCCGGCACGCACGGTACGTACACGTGTTGCCAATTGAGCGGTCGCAACAACGACCGGAGCGCCTCGGCGCACGCCGTCAACGTCTCCTCGCTCGCGCTCTTCAACAGCACCCTCCTCTCGCTCGCGATCGCGCACACCGCGCGCACGACGTCGCGCGCGCTTAACGCGCGAAACAAAACGCTCTTACTCCGCTTCAGCGCCTCGTCATTCCCCCCTCGTCGCTCGCTCCTCCGTCTCGGCTCCAGCGCCGTGACTCCGCCGCCAATCGTAACCAACCCGCACCGCTCATCGTCCACACGCACGTCGTTCACCAATCCCTCGACGATCGACGCCAGAGACCGTAAATGCGCGCCATCACGCGCGAACCACTCGTGGTACATCATTCGAACGACATCCATCAACCAATCCAGTCGCGCGACGCGCGAGCACGCGCACACCGTCGTCGCCTTCGCCGTCGCGCCATCGCCATCGCACGCGAACGACACCGACGCCACGTACACGCGCATTTTCACCTTCTTAATCCCCGCGCGAACGCCTCGTTCATCGAATTCACCGTCGCACTCCACGTCGACGCACGTCGCGCGTTCGCGCGCGCGCGCGCGCTCGCCTTTTTCGCCTCCATCACCCATCGGCTTTCCAAACGCCATCGCGCGCGCGACCGCGACGACCGCGCTCGCGAACGAATTCTTCCCTAACTCTCCGTCGTTTCTCTCCGAAACGTTGGCTTGTGTGAAATAGTCGCGCGGGTACGCGTCGACGACGCGCGTTTCTCGCTCGCTTCGACGCGCGTCGCGCGCCCGAACGTCATCCGCGCGCTCGTCGCGCTCACACACGCACACGCACTCGATCGCTCGCGCGCGTGCGATCGACGTCGTCGACGTCATCGACGATCGACGTCGCTCTTAACCGTCCCGTACGCGTCGCAAAGAGACGCGCGTCGTTTGAGTGACGACGCGCGCGTCTCGGAGCGCGTTCGCGACGCGCGTCGCGCGCTCCGAGACGCGCGCGTACGAGACCATGTCTCGTTTCACGAACGTTTCAACGCACGCGACGACGACGACATACGATCGCGCGATCGATCGCGGTGACGACGATTCGCGTGATCACGCGTTCGCGTTCGAAGCGCTGTCGCACGACGCGTACGCATCGTTCGTGGAATCGAACACCACGGGGTCGCGCGTGTGGGACGCCGCTCGCGCGTTACGCGCGTACATCGTCCACGACGACGTCGCTCGCGAGCGCGTAATCGAACGAGCGAACACGAGGACGATCGAACTCGGTTCGGGGTGTGGGTTTCTGGCGTTTGAAATCGCCCGGGTGAAGACGAACGAAGGCGAGGTGAGGGCGACGGAGACGAGCGCGCGAGGCGCCGAGGCGTGGCTCGCGGCGAACGTGCAAGCGAACGCGCTCGAGGCGATGCGACGAGGGACAACTCCGGGATGGAAGTTCGCGCGTTTGAGCGTGCGTGAGATGGATTGGGTGGAATTCGCGCGCGCGTTCGAGGCGAGGCGTGAAGGCGGCGGCGGCGCGCGCGAGCGCGAGGCGGAGACGGCGGACGACGAGCGCTGGGACGTCGTTCTCGGGAGCGATTTAGTGTACGACGACGCGGGGACGCACGCGTTACCGGTGGTGATTTATGCGTTGCTCAAGTCGCGCGATGCGGTGTGTTATTACGCGCACACGAAGCACCGGTACGATGGGTTGGATGAGACGTTTTTCGAGCAGTGCGCTCGACGCGGGCTCGACGTCGAGGAAATGCGTCAGCCCGGAGTGCGGACGCCACCGCCATCGCCGCCACCGTTCGAGAGTTTGTTTCCGGATCAACGCATCGCGGTGTATCGAATCACGCGCGCGAAAGTCTTGGCGAGTTAGGTCGCGAGTTCGGTCGCGAGAGCGACGGAGAGCGGAGACGCGCGACGTCGTCAGAATGCGGAGCGCGAGCGCGTCGGCGAGCGTCGCGGCCGTTCGCGCGCCGCGTCGACGCGCATTGCGACGCTCGCGATGTCGACGAATGGCGAGATCGGCGCCTCGCGCGTCGGCGACCGCGAGCGATGATGAAGAAGCGCGGACTCGGGAAGCGCTCGAGCTTTATCAGCGCGTCGAGGTTCGCGTGACGCCTCGCCCAGGGGCCGACCCCGATGTCGACGCGCGCGCCGTGGGAACGATCGCAGATTTTTTGACGAACGCGAGTTACCACCCCGATGGAATTAAGGTTCGGCTTTCGACGGGGGTGATAGGACGGGTCACGCGCGTGCTCGAGGTTCCCGCGGCTGACGCCGACGTCGAGCGCGAGGACGAGGATGAGGAGGACGACGACGACGACGAGGACGAAGGTGGTGCGGATGACGACGATCCCACACGAGCGGCGACGAACGCGCGCGCGACGAACAGCGAGGAAACGGTGGCGGTTCGGACGGCGCACGTGGCGAATGTCCCAAAGTCTGTCCCCAAGGCGGAAGTGAAAAAACTCGCGGAAGGTTTACCGGGCGTCCTAAACGTGCGCGTGCCGTTGCGCGCGGGTGGACACATGGGATTCATGTTTATAGAGTGCGTCGACGGCGATGCGGTGAAGGCTGTGATCGCTAAGCTCAATGGTTTTCACTTTCACGGCGCCACGCTCGACGCCGCGTTCGCGAAGAGCGACCCAAAGCCCAAGTTGAAGAAAGCGAAGGCGACGACGGGATCGGAGCCCGCGCCCGCGCCCACGGAGATAAAATCTAAACAAAAGTCCAAGCAAAAAGCCGAAAAGCCAGCGGAGACGGCGGAGACGGCGGCGGAGCGCAAGGCGCGCGCTCGAGTCGCCGAAGCCGAACGCCGCATTCTCCACGCGCGCGCCTCCATGGAAGCAGACGCCGTGCTCGAACTAGAGCGCGCTCGACGCAAGCGCGAGCGCGAGCAAAAAGCCATCGAAGAGCAAGAAGCTATTCGTCGCGCGATCGAAGACGATCGCGAGCGTCGCGCTCGCGACGTCATCGAACAGCGTCGAGTCGCCGCCGAGCGTCGCGCCGCTCGCGCTCGCGCCGACGCCGACGCTCGCGTCGCTCTCGAGCGTCGCGCGCGAGAACTCGGCGAGATCGATCTCCCACCTTCCTGGCTCGCCGACGTTCGCGTTCTTCGTCAGAAAATCGACGCTATCCGCATCGACGCCGAGCGTCCTTAGCTCGTCGCTCGACCGCTCGACCGCACTCGCGCGATGTGTAACATTAGTCACGCTTCACCCCCTCCACCGGCCGCGAGCGAGGCGCGCGTCGTCGCCTCGCGCGCCGTCTCTTTCACGCGCGCGAAGACAAAGTGCGTGACGCGCGCGCGAAAACGAAGCGAAGCGAAGCGACACGAAACGAAACGAAACGCTCGATCGGCATTCGCGTCTCGCGATCGACGTTCGCGTCGTGGACGTTCGCGCGCGTTGCCTTGGGATGGGATGGGATGGGATGGGATGGGATGCGATGCGATGCGATCGCGGACGAATGACCGATGGCGATGACGACGACTGACGACGACGCGCCCGGGGCATGAATGTTTTGTTCGCGCAGTGTCGCACCGTAAATTCGAACGTACGTCGCGCGCGAATGCGACGAAGGGCGGCGCGCGAGCGCTCGGTTGGCGTCGAATGGACGGAAGCCCTAAAGCCCTAACCCGCGGGCGAGTTCGTGCGATCGCGAACGACGACGGATGATAGCGCGCGACGACGAAAGCGAAGATCGATGACTGACGGATTATTTTTTTGATGCTTTTTTATCGCACGCAGACCCTCGTTTGGGTAACCTCGGTTTCTTACCGAAGAAGCGCGCGCAGCGCAGCCGCGGTAAGGTGAAGTCGTTCCCGAAGGATGACCCATCCAAGCCGCCGCACTTGACCGCGTTCATGGGATTCAAGGCGGGCATGACGCACATCGTGCGTGATGTCGACAAGCCCGGCTCCAAGTTGCACAAGAAGGAAACGTGCGAATCGGTGACGATCATCGAGTGCCCGGAGTTGATCGTGGTCGGCCTCGTCGGCTACGTGCGCACGCCGAAGGGCTTGCGTGGTAAGAAGACCGTGTGGGCTGAGCACTTGAACGACGAAGTTAGACGTCGATTCTACAAGAACTGGTTCAAGTCCAAGAAGAAGGCGTTCACGAAGTATGCCAAGAACTACACCAACGGCTCCATCGAAAAGGACCTCGACGAACTCAAGAAGTCGTGCGACGTCATCCGCGTCATCGCCCACACCCAAGTCCGCAAGGTTAAGGCTTTGAAGCAAAAGAAGGCGCACATTATGGAAATCCAAATTAACGGTGGCAAAGTTGCCGCCAAGGTTGACTTTGGTTATGCGCTCTTCGAAAAGGCTGTGCCGGTTGACTCTGTCTTCCAACAAGACGAGATGATCGATCTCATCGGCGTCACCAAGGGTAAGGGGGTTGAAGGTGTTATCACCCGTTGGGGTGTTACCCGTCTTCCGCGTAAGACGCACCGTGGTTTGCGCAAGGTTGCGTGCATCGGTTCTTGGCACCCTGCCCGCGTGTCGTTCACCGTGGCCCGCGCTGGTCAACACGGTTACCACCACCGTACCGAACTCAACAAGAAGGTGTACAAGATCGGCAAGGCTGGCGAAGCTTCGCACGGTGCGACCACGTTCCACGATGCAACCGAGAAGGGCATCACCCCCATGGGCGGCTTCCCGCACTACGGTATCATCAAGAGCGATTACCTCATGATCAAGGGTGGCGTCGTCGGCCCAAAGAAGCGTCTCATCACGTTGCGTCAATCCTTGTTCAAGCAAACTCGCCGTGTTGCCACGGAAAAGATTACGCTCAAGTTCATCGACACGAGCTCCAAGTTCGGTCACGGTCGCTTCCAAACGAGCGAAGAAAAGGAGCGCACGTTTGGCTCCAAGAAGTAGGCGTCTCCGTATCTGTCGTCGCTCTCTGGGTCGCGCGTTTTCATATTCGCTTACAATAGACGTACTTCTGCATGAAATACAAAACTATCATTAGTTATATAACGTCTCAACGCGTGAAAGTCGCGCGCTCTTTACTTTGCGCGAAGCTCGCGCGAAGGGAACGCAGATTGAATTAAATTCGGCAACTTGTCGCACCTCGTTGGGTGCGCGCGTCGGTTGATTACAAAATCTTGTTAATCGTCTTCGTGACGGTCTCCTTCAACGCCGCGCGATCCGGCTTGTAAAGAAGGTTCTGGTACACGAAGAACCCAGAGAACAAAATCCCGACGAGTTCGAGCACATCCGGAACGAGCGGTAAGCTGTCCACCGCGCGCAACGTCCCGTTCGCCGCGACGAGGCCGATGATCCCATACAACCCCAACGTCACGATCGCCGGCTTTTCATCGGATTCCTCCCATTTTTCACTGATCGTCGCCGTCACTTCGCTCAGCTTCTCCTTCAGGTCATCGCCCGATGCGCGCGCGACCGCGACTCGCGCGACTCGCGCGACTCGCGCCCGTCCGAGCGTCGCTCCGCGCGCGCTCGCGACTCGCGCTCTCGTCGCGCACACCGCGTTCATCGTTCGTTCTCCCTCTCTCTGTTTCCTCGCGATCAAAGTCATTCGTTCGTCAATCTCTCGTCATTCGTTATCGTCACCGCTATCGTCATTTTTTCCCATCATTCATTCATCCTTCGCGAACGCAACGGCTGTTTCAAATCACAATCGTTCCCTCGCGATCGATCGATCGATCGATCGATCGATCGATCCGCGCGCGCGCGCGTCGTCGTCGTCGTCATCATCGTCGTCGTCGTCAAAATCCGTCGTTTGTCTCGCGCACGTACGTTTTTCTCTCGCGCGCACGCGTCGTTCTCGCGCGCGATCGAAGACCAATCGCGATTCGATCGCGACGCATTCGCGCGCGATCGACGATCGACGACGTCGACGACGGGCGATCGCGCGATCGCGATCGCGACGCGGGCGATGTAATACAAAGCGCGTTCGCGCGCGTCACTACGCTAATCGATCGATCGCCTTGGGACGACGGGATGGACGTTCGGGGCGTATGCGCACACAGAGCGATCGATGGTCACTCGATCGCGCGGGGTCGTGGGGGGATGTCGCGCGCGATCGATCGCGATCGATCGCGCGATCGATCGATCGCGTCTCGCTCGCTCGCTCGATCGATCGCGATCGCGTCGATCGATCGATCGATCGATCGCGCGTCAACGCACGCGTTTAAAAAAA
>Ga0222712_10005097_pt1 | contig 13454 bp, 12 predicted proteins | sample C33_657DmetaG_FD_165043 | JGI IMG/M metagenome (GOLD analysis project Ga0222712, IMG submission 165043) | Estuarine water microbial communities from San Francisco Bay, California, United States - C33_657D | ecosystem: Environmental > Aquatic > Marine > Unclassified | place: USA: California...
TCCTAAGGCTGAAGAAGATAATGTAGTAGACGAGGAAATGCTTCACATGCGCAAGCTTTTGAAAACTTCTTTAGCTGACTTAGATCTTTCTGTTCGTGCATACAACTGCTTAAAATCTGCAGATGTTCGTACACTTGGAGAACTAGCTAAATTAGAAATCTCAGATATGATGAAGTTCCGCAATTTTGGTAAGAAATCATTAACTGAATTAGAGCAATTAATCGATGAAAAAGGATTAACATTCGGAATGGATGTTGCCAAATATCGATTAGATGAAGATTAATTAATCAAGTAATAGGTGGTTTATTCATGTGAATAAACTAACCGCAGCTCGCAAGAGCTTTTAACTTACGAAATACAAAAATGAGACACGGTAAAAAATTCAATCACTTAGGAAGAACAGCTTCCCACAGAGCAGCCTTATTATCCAATATGGCATCCTCATTAATTTTGCACAAGCGTATCGAAACGACGGTAGCTAAAGCAAAGGAACTACGTAAATACGTAGAGCCTTTAATTACTAAATCAAAGGATGATTCGACAAACAATCGTCGAGTTGTTTTCGCTTATTTGCAAAATAAAGAATCCGTAAAGGAATTATTTGGAATCGTTTCTGAGAAAGTAGCTAATCGCCCAGGGGGTTATACTCGTATTATTAAATTAGGAAATAGACTAGGTGATAACGCCGAAATTTGTTTCATTGAATTAGTTGACTTTAACGAGACTATGTTAGCTGCATCTGCTGAAAAAGCAGGTAAGACGCGTAGAAGTCGTCGTGGTGGAGCTAAGAAAGAAGAAGGTACTGAAGCTATTGCTGCCGCACCTGTTGCTGAAGCTCCTTCTGCGGAAGTGGTTGAAGATGCAGTTGTCGTAGAAGAGGTTGCTGAAGAAGCTCCAGTTGCTGAAGTAGTAGCGGAAACTGAAGTTGCCGCTGAAGAAGTTGCTGTAGAGGAAGTTGTTGCTGAAGAAGCCCCAGCTGCAGAAGAGCCTACGGATGCGCCTGCAATTGAAGAGCCAACAGAAGAAAAAGGAGAAGACGCTTAATTTCTCTTACATTTTTTTGAAGGGCTTCAGCATTTGTTGAAGCCCTTTTTTTACGTATTTTAGCATCAAAATTTTATAGTTCATATTTTATGAGAATCACTGAATCCACTCCAGCCGTTTTGCTTTTACATGATGGCACTCTTTTTCACGGTAAGGCACTTGGTAAAATTGGGACCCATGGCGGGGAAATTTGTTTCAATACCGGAATGACAGGTTACCAAGAAATTTACACAGACCCTTCTTATGCGGGCCAAGTTATCATTAATACGACCGCCCATATTGGTAATTATGGGGTAATTAGTGAAGGAGAAGCCGAATCAGACCAAGTGCAAATTGCCGGAATGGTTTGTAATGAATTTGCTAGCGTACACTCAAGAGCCACTTCCGATGGATCACTTCAAGATTATTTGGCTAACGCAGGAATCGTTGGAATTTCAGGGATTGATACACGCGCTTTAGTACGTCATATCCGAACAAAAGGGGTGATGAACTGCCTGATTTCGTCTGAAATTTTTGATTTAGATACCTTAAAAATAGAATTATCTAAAATCCCTTCCATGGAAGGCCTTGAATTATCTTCTCAAGTTTGTACGCAAGAGTCCTATTTTTTAGGAGATGAAAGTGCTCCACACCGGGTGGCTGTCCTAGATTTAGGCGTGAAAAGAAGTATATTATCTAATCTCACTGAGCGGGGTTGTTACCTAAAAGTATTTCCGGCGAAAACGTCTTTTGACGAAATTTCAAAATGGAATCCAGATGGTTATTTTGTATCGAACGGACCAGGTGATCCAGCCGTAATGCCCTATGCCGTTGAAACCGTTTCTAGCTTTTTAGACAGCGACAAACCTGTTTTTGGTATTTGCTTAGGACATCAAATTTTAGCCCAAGTTTGTGGGTTAAAGACATATAAAATGCACAATGGTCATAGGGGTTTAAATCACCCTGTGAAAAATTTAGTTACAGGACTATCCGAAATAACCTCTCAAAATCATGGATTTGCGGTGATGATGGACGAGCTAATGGCTAGCTCACAAGCCGAATTAACACACGTTAATTTAAATGACAAAACGGTGGAAGGTCTTCAAGTTCATGGTAGGAAAGCTTTTTCAGTACAACATCATCCTGAAGCGTCCCCTGGACCCCACGATTCCCGTTATTTATTTGACCAGTTTGTTGATTTATTCTAACCAATAGATAAATGGTGGTCTAATGTTTCTCAAAGATTTTTGAGAAACAGGTTAGTGGTTGGCGTACCCAAACAAATGATTTTCCTTAATTTGCTTTGCTACGGAGGCAGGAACCATTTTTTCCCAATCTCCTACGCCATGTTGAATCATGCCTAATACGTTGTCTGTACGTATGGTCATCAATTTCTCGTCGTATTTTTGGATGTCTTCCAACTTCTCATTGTCCTTTAAATAGGTCAATAAACCCGCTAAATGAGGCTCAGTTTCGAATGTTTCTAAGTGAATAATTTCACCTTGTTCATTTAAAGTAGGGTATAAATAAAGCTTTATTTTTTGACCGAATAAACTTGCAAACGCGCTAATAATACCTCCTGGCAAATCCTTGTAGTGCGTCTCATCAAAAATATATTCTAAATTTGGCATACCCATGATGAGCGCCATACGTAGTTTTGTAAATTGACTCAAATAGGCAACCAATTTGAAATATTCATGGAAGTTAGAAATCAAAACCGTTTGACCTAAAGAACATAGAATATCCACTCGGTCCAAAAAGTCTTTTTCGTCGATTTGATTCGTCCCATCTTCCAAATTCCGAAGCGTTAATTCAGATAAAATACAGATTTTATCATCATCCACATCTGCCTCATTTTCAAATTGCTTAACTCCTTTTTTAAGCATATCTAAGAAAATATTCGTCACAGGCCTAAATCGACCACGAATTGCGACAATATGCTTTTTCGAAAGGGCATCATAGGGTTGCATCACATTGCCATCAGGCCCGAAAACCGCCGCTTGTGCATAGCCATGCTTAACCAAGTATAAAGACATTAATCGATTGTCAACCTCTTTAAAATCGGGACCTTCAAAACGGATCATATCGATTTCAATCCGGTCTGTCGACAAATCATCTAACAGGGATAAAAGAAGGGTTTCAGGGTTGTTATGATGCGTGTAACAGCCATAAAGTAAATTTACGCCAATGATCCCTAGCGCTTGTTGTTGTAATATATTATCATTATCCAACATATTCACGTGTATCACCACATCATTAAATGCTCCATTGGGTTTTAATTGAAACCTAAGTCCAATCCAACCATGGCTTTCATTTGTTTTTTGATAGTTCAACGCCGAAACAGTATCTGCAAAGGCAAAAAATCTCTTTTCATCGGCTGATTCAGTTAAACGAACATTTAATAGTTTGTACTCGCGGTTTAACATTTTCATCAACCGCGTCTCACACACATATTTACCTGAGGCTTCCTCCCCATAAATTGCATCGGAGAAAGCCATGTCATAGGCGGAAATTGTTTTGGCGATCGTTCCAGCTGCGCCCCCTGCTTTGAAAAAATTAGCAGCAACATCCTGTCCAGCCCCAATTTCAGCGAAGGACCCGTAGACACTAAGATCTAAATTGATTTTTAATGCTTTTTGTTTCGTACCAATGGATTTAACTCTAGGTGTCATTGACGAATTTATTTTGTTGATGTACAAAGGCGTGATGCAATTTAAAAAATTATATCCTCAATTGTTGCTTACTCTTGAAAAAATCCAACTCTTATTTGGTTTTTGGCCAAAGCTGATTTTTGTAATACAATGTCAAACCAGCCATTGGCGCTTCAGAAATATGGCCTAATTTTAATTTATGGGCATTCAAAACTCTTTTTAAGATATCGGAATAATAGAATGCAACGGAACCCGTAAAATGAATTGGGGTTTCAAATGCATGCGTGTATTTTAAGATATATAAGGAGCAAAATTGTTGGAATGACTGCTCGATTAATTGATAACAAAAGGGTTCTCTACGGTGCTGAAATATAAATTTGGAAAAGCTTGCAAACCAGCGATTGGGGAATTCGCCTCGATAAGCTTTTTCTAAAACATCTAACCTATTGAGCTCTCCAAATCTAGCAATGAAGCTTGTTCGTAACTCTTCTGGCATTTCGTGATGCAAATAACTAAGGACTAGCATTTTGCCTAAATGTCCCCCGCTGCCTTCATCTCCTAACCAGAATCCTAGCGGTGGTATTTGCTCGGTTATTTTTTGACCATCGAAAAAACCTGAGTTGGATCCCGTACCCAATATGCACGCAATTCCTTTTTCGTCACCGCAACTCGCTTTTGCCGCCGCCATTAAATCATTTTCAATTTGCACGCTAGCCCCCTGATTAATCGTGGATAAAAACTCCTTGATGATTTGTACTTTGTCCTCTCCAGTGATGCCGGTACCGTAATAGTATATTTGTTCTATTTTTTTGCCGAAAAGCCATGTTGAGACTTCCGTTTGCGAAGTAATGATCTCACTGGCCGACTGATAATAGGGGTTTATGCCTGCTGAAAAAAACGAATCATACGCCTCATCAGGTTTGGCTATAAACCTCCATTCCGTTTTTGTAGAACCACTTTCAATGAGTAGTAACATGTTATTTTAAATGGCCTATAGGTTCAAATTTTTCAAATACTTTGGCTGAATGTGGTGCATCAGCCAATTCCTCAGTTAAATCTTGCCCTGCCCAATGCTCATAATGCTTGCCATTTTTCCAAAGCTTTGACTTTGTCATATCAAAGATTTTACCAGCAAAGGCTACCCAAATTTCGGGTTTGTCCTGGCCATTTCGTAAAGCTAATTGTGATTTAGTATAAAAGGGCAATGAATTTTCCAAAGTAAAATATATCAAGTACGAAGCTAAATAAAATCATTGAAAGACCATTTTTTTAATAAAGATTTTTAATTTTACAAGAATTAAATAAGTTTTAATATTATGAAACAGTATATCTTATTTGTAAGCTTTCTGGCAACCTTATTTTTGGGTGCTTGTAGTTCAAAAAGCGACCCGACTCCTGTAACTCCTACACCCGTTACCCCTACGCCAGTAGCTCCTACAGTAGCTGATTTAGTCAAAAAAGTGTGGTCGGCAAATACAGTTTCATGGGATGGCGTAGTCCAATATACCAAAGGAGGAACGACTAATTTGGTGGCTGGATATTCACAATTTAAATTAGATTTAAGCATCGCAGGTTCCGTTACTTTGACTGAATTTGATGGCAAAAAGTTTACAGGCAGTTATTCATTGTCCTCAGATAATAAAAAAATAAGTTTAACAGGTTTGACAAGTTCAGAAGGCGCACCATCGGGAACCAATGGAACGTTAGAACTAACCATTAGCGGAACTCCATCGGCGACGAGTTTAGCCTTAGAAACGACTACAGCTTATATCAAGGCAACCAATAAAAAAGTAGCCTTGACTCTAGTAAATCCCTAAAAAAAATGCTTTAATGGGAGCCGCCCGTAAAAAGGCGGCTCTTTTTTATTATATGGAAAAGAGAACTGAAATTGGAAGTGTTGGCGAATTTGGATTGATTGAGCGTTTAGCTAAACCATTTTCATCTCATCAATCCTGGACTGCAATTGGCATAGGGGATGATGCCGCGTCATTACATGCGGAGGGTATGGAAGTGGTATCTACCACGGAATTACTGATTGAAGGAGTTCATTTTGATTTGTCCTATTCTCCATTGCCACATTTGGGTTTTAAAGTAGTTAGTTTGGCGCTTTCTGATATAGCAGCGATGAATGCTAAACCTACTCAAATATCGATAGGTTTAGGTTTAAGTAATCGCTTTTCAGTAGAGGCCGTCGAGGAATTATATACCGGTATCCAACAAGCTTGTGAGGAATATAAAGTGGATTTAGTGGGAGGAGATACTACCGCCTCACCTCAAGGATTAATTATTTCGGTTTCCGCATTAGGGTTGGTTGACTCAAAGAACCTAACTAAAAGGTCCGGTGCCAAGCCCAACGATGTGATTTGTGTGACAGGAGATTTGGGAGGAGCCCTGATGGGTTTGCAATCGTTGGAAAGAGAGAAGCAGGTGTATTTAGCTAATCCAACCATGCAGCCAGAATTGGATGGGAAAAGTTATGTGGTATTGCGCCAATTAAAGCCCGTGGCACGATTAGATATTTTACATGAGTTGGCTGATATGGGGGTGGTGCCAACTTCCATGATCGATTGTTCCGACGGATTAGCTTCTGAAATTATTCATTTATGCAATGCTTCAAATACGGGTGCCAGGATTTTCGAGAAAAACATTCCTATTGACGATGAAACTTATTTATCGGCCACCGAATTTAATTTAAGCCCATTGACCGCGGCATTAAACGGCGGAGAAGACTATGAATTAGTGTTTACCGTATCTCAAAAAGATTTCGAGAAAGTTGAGAAAATAGCCGATGTCACGGCGATAGGTTATATGACCGATGTGAAGCATGAGCGTGTTCTCGTCATGAAGTCAGATCAAATTGTGGATTTAACTGCGCCAGGCTTTGGCGAAAATTAGAATATGTCGGTAGCGATCATGCAACCTTATTTTTTTCCTTATTTGGGCTATTTTCAATTAGTTCAAGCGGTCGATCATTTTGTCTTTTATGATGATGTGATGTTTATTAAAAAAGGCTGGATCAATCGGAATAGAATCTTAATGCAGGGGAATGAATTTTTATTTACGATTCCTTTAGAAAAACAAAGTCAAAATAAAACCATCAGGGAATCAACGGTCTCTTGGGGGAAAGAGTTTCCAAATAAATTCATGAATCAGTTAGATTCTGCGTATAAAAAAGCGCCAAATTATGCGGAGGTTAGGGGCCTGGTCGAGCAGGTTTTGAATAGAAAATTTGAAAGTTTGGCAGATTTAGCGAGCGAAAGTGTTCAAGCCACTTGGGCCTACCTGGGTTTGGAAAAAAAATTCTATCAGAGTTCCCAATTATCAGTTTCTGAGGATTTTGGTCGTGCTGAAAGGCTGATTGAAATCACAAAATCTCTAGGGGAATCTAGCTATATTAACGCAGTTAATGGCCAAGAATTATACGAAAAGGGCTTTTTCAAAGAAAATGGCATTGATTTGCATTTTTTGAAACCCAATTTGAGTCCCTATCTACAGGGGACTACTAAAGAGTTTGTTAATGGGCTTTCGGTGATTGATGTTTTGATGTGGAATAATAAGGAAAAGGTTGTTCAATGGTTGGGAGATTCACAATTAATTTAGGCATTGATTTCCCGTTTAATAAATTTTGGTATCATTTTATGAATATATTGGTAACTTTGTAGATTGAATTAAAATAGATTTAAATTAGTCAATGACTCAGTCTTTATTCATTCGTCGTTATTCAAATCGATTCCTCTCTAGGTGGTTAGTTCTTGCCATTGATATCATTATTGCCATATTCTCTTTTTTAGTAGCTACTGCATTACGGTTAAACTTCAGATATGAGGAACTTCATTTAGAAGTGTTCATTTATCACTTTGTCTTCTTATTAAGCATTCGTTTTATCACCTTTTTATATTTCAAAACGTATTCAGGGATTATCCGACATACGAGTATTGAAGATGCAGTTTTAATCTTAAAAACAATCTTTACGGGCACGATGGTAGCCGCCATAATTTCACTAGCAATTCGATATTTTTTGCAAGTGGAAACTTTGATTTATGTGCCAATATCCATCTTAGTTATTGACTTTTTCATTTGTTTGTTTTTAATGGTGAGTCTTCGATTCATGGTTAAAAAGTTTTACGAATCTTTTATTAATGAGTTTAAGCCAGCGGTAGGAGTATTGATTTATGGAGCGGGATATTCGGGTTTATTAACTAAAAATGTGATTCAAAATGACCGAGGAATAAATTATCAAGTTCTTGGATTCATTGACGATAATGATTCTAAAGTTGGCAAAACCATCGAAGGCGTTAGAGTATTTAATTTAGCTGAGGCATTAGATAAGTTTGTTGATACTTATGAAGGACTTCAGGTCATTATGGCCATAAAAAATATTAATATACAGGCTAAGAGAAAAATTTCCGATGTGTTTTTGGATCGAGGTGTTGTAGTTAAAACATTGCCTCCAGTAGATAAATGGGTAGGTGGAGAGTTTGCGATCAATCAGATTCATAATGTTAAAATTGAAGATTTATTGGGTCGTGAGGAAATACAGATGAACAATAAGTTGATCTCGGAGGAAATGAATAGTAAGTCTATTTTGGTTACGGGGGCTGCTGGTTCTATTGGCTCTGAGATTGTACGCCAATTGATTGCCTATTTCCCATCAAAAATTATTTTAGTAGACCAAGCAGAGTCTGGGCTATTTGATTTAGAATATGAATTGGTTGGGCGAATTCCTTCCAATACAGAGATTGTTGTGAAGGTAGCTGACGTGTCTGATATCAATCGAATGTCATATATTTTCAGAACGCACAAGCCCTCCATTGTTTTTCATGCGGCAGCCTACAAGCACGTGCCTTTGATGGAGAAAAATCCCTACGAAGCCGTTAAAATCAATATTTTAGGTACGCGTATTTTAGCCGATTTAGCGGCCGAAAATGGGGTGGATAAATTTGTCATGGTGTCTACTGATAAAGCGGTAAATCCTACTAATGTGATGGGAGCTACCAAGCGATTTGCCGAAATGTATACACAGTCGATGAACCAGTTGGAAGGTATGCATACCAAATTTATTGCGACTCGATTTGGTAACGTTTTAGGTTCTAATGGTTCGGTTATTCCTTTATTCAAAAAGCAAATTGAACGTGGTGGTCCCGTAACTGTGACGCATCCAGATATTACACGTTATTTTATGACGATTCCTGAGGCTTGCGAACTCGTATTAGAGGCGGCTACCATGGGAGAGGGTGGTGAAGTTTTCGTCTTTGATATGGGCGAATCGGTTAAGATTATTAATCTTGCCAAAAAAATGATTACCCTAAGTGGAATGCGCGTAGATCGTGATATTGAAATTAAATTTACCGGTTTACGTCCCGGCGAGAAGTTATATGAAGAGCTTTTAAGTACGGATGAAAATACATTACCTACGCACCATCCTAAAATTTTAATTGCCAAAGTAAATGTACCAAGTTATGCTTATATGGATATTCAGATGAACTTGATTCAAGATGTGTTGGTTGTGGGAGATAATAATGAACTCGTATCTAAAATCAAGGAAGTAATTCCTGAATATAAATCAAATAACTCAATTTTCGAGAAGTTGGACAAGATCACTGTCAACATCAAACGCGGGATTAATTTTTAGTCCACTTTTTGATAATTCCAATCGCCAACAAAGTAAATAAAGGTGCCATGATGATGTCAATCGTATAATGGACATGTTGGATTAATAGCAACATCACGAGTATTACGCTCAAGAGTATAGCCAGAATTTTTTCCTTTTTGAGCGGTAAAAAATAACACGCAAACACCATGGTAGCGGTATGTCCTGAAAAGAATAGGTCTTTTGTAATAGGCATATTCTCTCCATAAATAAACAGGGCTGCAACTGGGTCATGCAAGTCGACAATCCCCATGGGAGGATTTAAGGCTACGAAATAGATTGTTAAAAAACGAAAGACTGTTTCTAAGTTGAATGCCCAAGCAAACCAAACAAAGGTCTTTGGAGTGGCCAAAAGCCGAATGATTAAGCAAATAACCGTGCAATAAATGATGGAGAAAATGGGGTAAGAAACATTTTTTGAAGGAATAAGCTCCAATATAAAATCATTTAAAATGATGCCTTCACGCTGTTGGACCCACTGAAAATAAGTGGCTGCTTTCCATGGAAAAATTGAGAATGTAAGTATGGCCAATGAAAAACTCAGTCTGAATGATGATTCTTTCCAAGCCTCTCCCCAAGCCCCTCTTACAGAATTTATAAAACCTTTCATTCAGCTTTTTGTTATATTTACGCGTCGCAAAAATACTAAAATAAAAAACATGATGAATCGTTGGTTTAAAAATGCAAGCTTCGTTTTAAGTATAATTCTCGGTTTTGTTCATTTTTCATGCGGAAACGCTACAAATACAAAAAATAAAAATACAATGGAAGAATCGAAAAACGTATCAGGGGCTAATTTAGAGACTGTAACTTTAGGAGCAGGGTGTTTTTGGTGTGTGGAGGCCGTTTACCAAAGGCTAAAAGGAGTGAAAAGTGTCACCTCTGGGTACATGGGTGGTAAAATGAAAAATCCAAGTTATCGTGATATTTGTACAGGTTTAACGGGTCATGCTGAGGTGTGCCAACTAACCTACGATCCTAAAATTATTTCTTTTGAAACTATTTTGGAGGTGTTTTGGCAAACGCACGATCCTACCACGTTGAACAGGCAAGGTGCCGATGTGGGTACTCAGTATCGTTCAGCGATATTTTTTCACAACGAAGTTCAAAAGGAATCAGCTATTGCTTGGAAGACCAAATTAAATGGTCAAAAAGTTTTTCCAAACCCTATTGTAACCGAAATAAGTCAGGCATCTACTTTTTATGTAGCAGAAGATTATCATCAAAATTACTTTAACCAAAATGGCGATCAACCTTATTGCCAAATTGTCATTAAACCAAAAATGGATAAGTTTTTGAAAACGTTTAAACAGAAACTTAACTAAAAACCTCCCTTGTCATAAAAACTTCTTCTTCGAGAAATTTTTAATTCTTGAAGTAAAGACGATTTTACCCGAAGGTCAAATGAATAATTGGACGCACGTCCGTAAAATGGACTTGCAATGGGGGTCCAATTGAAATTCAATTCCCAGCAGTGTAGATCTCGGTGCACCGACATATTGGTGTAAGTAAGTCCACTATACTTGAAATCATATCCAGAGCTCATAGAAAATTTCCACTTCTCTGTTAAGCTCAAATCTCCTTGAAACGTCAAACCACTAATTTGTTGCGCAGCAGCCAAACCCATTCTGTTCATGCTAAACTGATAACTAAATGAAAAAGTCCATGGCACATTCCAATCCACATAGTCGTCAATATTTCTATTTATTTGCTTTAGCTGGGCTTCAGAGGCATTAGTACTAGTCTTCAAATCTTTGGATTTAGCGGGAGCAAACCTTCTTCCGATTGAAAGATTAAGTGCTGTTAATCTCGCAAGTCCATCCCCTTGACTCAGCATTAAATCAGGAGTTCTCCTCCCTACATCAAAAAACAATTTGTCATCAACGTATAAGTAGGGGTCAAAACTTCCACCTATATTAATATCAAATTCACTCACTCTCGAGTTTGCATTGAAGTTTAAATTGGACAATGGATATTCTTTTGCTAGCAAATTATAGCTCCCATTTATTCCAAAATTATCAAGTATCGTGATTTTTTCATTTTGTTTTGTTGCGGTATCTGATTTAGTTTTTAATTTCGCCTCAAGGGTATTTTGAAGTCCAAAACTAATGCTCCCAGATGCGCCTCCATAACTCATCTGCCGCGGGTCAAAAGTGCTAATCCGCCTAATATCTCCCACCTGTTCAACCCCCTCATTGTTAATAAATTTACGGTTGTTGATTCGAACATCTTGATAATACCCATAAGTAGGGTCTGAATAGTCAGGCGTATAACTTAAGCTGATGCTAGGAGCTATCGTATGCCTAAGAGCCTCTAATCGCCCTTTTTTGAATCTTAGCGTTCCATAAATTCGAGTATTCATGCTGGCGGAAAATGAAAGTTGCGAATTGAATTTTGGCAATCCTCCAACCGTATCAATTCTCACCGTCGAATCACTTTTCATGTAGGTATACTTATATGATCTTGTATACATATTTCCTGACCACGAAACGCCCGGTGTTAGGTTCACGTATTTATTTAATTTTAAGTTGGGCAACGACAATGGAATGCTATAATTGAATTTAGTTTGTGCTTTCTCCCAAAGTAATGGAAGTGTGCTCGCGTCCACAGGAATAACTCCAGGAGGTAAATCATCCAACGTTTTTGGAACAAAAGGCTTCTGAATGATCCCTCTTTGGCTGTTGGATTCTCTTGGATACACATCAAATTCATATCGAGTATAAGGATCTGACACTTGGTTCGTCATACTGATCCCTCCAGAAAAATCAAGCCCTAACCTAAATTGATCTAAAAATTGATCCCCTAATGAGTTTTTTCTTTTAAAGGGTTGAAATTGGTTTAGACCAAAATTGAATTCAGTTCCCGCGTCAAATACTCTTGTAGTCGTATTTTGATTAATACGTAAACTGATTCCTGTTCTTATGGTCTCCCCTATATTTTTGGTGTATTGCACGGATGACCCTATCGTATTTGATAAATATTGTTGGCTATTATAGGTATTAAACTGATTATAGGAATTTGAGGCAATATTAACGGACGCCGAAAAGCTTGAATTTCCTCTACTTTGTGGGCTATGCGACCATTGCAATGCAAAGTCAGTTCGTTTGGTCGGAGAAAATTCATCTCCATTCGTATTTCGATTGAATGCTAAGTTAAAGCTACCTGCGAATCGATACCGCTTATTGTATTGCGAGTTTGCCCCTAAACCCCAGCCACCTTTTGAGTAAATTTGGCCTGTAAACCGAACACCTATATTTTCACTAGCTGCCCAGTAATAACCGCCTTCTCTTAAATAGAATCCTCTTCCTGATGGCTCTTCTCCATAAGTTGGCACAATAATGCCTGATTTGCCCGCTTCTTTTGGTTGAGAATAGGGGAAAAATCCAAAAGGAAGACCAATGGGGAGCGGAATGTCATTAAGCTCAAAGTGAAAGGGTCCTGAAATAATTTCTTTTTTCCCGACTACTTTGATTTTACTGGCTTTAATATGGAAATGTGGATGTGTTAAATTACAGGTGGTATAAATGGCATTTCGGATGTACAGATTATCTTCCTCATCTTTTTTTACTGTTTTTCCCTGGACAAAGCCTTCGCCTTGTTGAGTGACAATCGCTTTGATTGACGCACGTTTTGATTTGAAATTATAACGGACTTCTTCCGAGTCATATTTATCTTGCCCCTGTGTAAATATAGGAAGTCCCATTATTTTTTTGGTAGCCGTGTCTAAGGTTCCTTTGGCAAACACCTCATTTTTTGACCAGTCCAACCTAATATAATCCGCTTCCAAAGCGATACTACCATATTTTAATTTTGCTCCTCCATATAAATTAACCACCTGTTTCTCCGCGTCTAATACCGTTGAGTCAATGGCAGAATAAAAGACAGTCGTTTCTAAATCGGTTTTTTTTGATAATGAGTCTTTTGGATTGATTGATTTTATGATCGAATCACCTGAAATAACTCTTTGGGCCCTAACATCCGTTAGGCCAATGAATATTCCCATGCATAGCATGAAAAGGTGATATGTGGATTTATTTATCAAATGGAATTTAAAAATTATAATTATCTTTGTTTGTAAAAGATTGACAAAATTACATGATTGCGTGGTACCTAAGTGTATTAATTAAAAA
>Ga0222712_10005098_pt1 | contig 13454 bp, 11 predicted proteins | sample C33_657DmetaG_FD_165043 | JGI IMG/M metagenome (GOLD analysis project Ga0222712, IMG submission 165043) | Estuarine water microbial communities from San Francisco Bay, California, United States - C33_657D | ecosystem: Environmental > Aquatic > Marine > Unclassified | place: USA: California...
TCGTAATTGTTTAAACTGCTCGCTGTTAAACAACTCCATGATTGTTGGATAATCATTAAAATTCAAATCCTTATCGAATTTGCTTGATATACAACAGGGTCTAACTGATCCATCTGGATCAACATAAATTGATGTATAGCCTAATACGCATTGTGTACTTTTCATTTCATTTTTACATTTATAAATTTAGTATTTTGATATAAACTATCATCGACATTTACTATGTCCATAGTATCCAAAATATTTTTTAAACCATCTTCTTTGTAGTTGATCTTTCCTTGTTGCATTTCTGTAACAAAACGTTTTTCATTTCTAGCGGTTGTTTCTCCTTTAGCCCATCCGCCATTAACAAACCCTTCGTCAATATGTGGTAAACAATCAAAGCTACCTTCTCTTCTAAAAGGTAAGATGTTTTCAACAACATCAATATCCTCATTGACAATACCTACATCAGATACCTCTAATGCTTCAGAAAAATCATATCTTAAAATCAAATCATCTTCACCATCAATTGCATCCATAACATTCTCTTTGAATGTGTTGAATATTTTAACGTCAGCTATTTTTCCTTTATATCTCGTATTTGTTTGATTACAAAAACCAAGTAAAAATGGCCTAATTGCATCATGAGGTCTTAACTTATCTACAGGAAATGCTGTATCATTTTTAACACCGTTCATCTGTGTTGTTAAATCATCATTAATATAGAAAAAAACTTCATTAGTTTCTTGTCTATAAGCCATTGTGACCCATGTCCATAACCCTTCGAATCTTTTACCCCAGTTATAGTGTCTCATGTTGTATCTATCAAACAACTGCATGGTTACCGCCCTTGAGTTATTGAATGATAAACCCCATGTCCATGAACCATCTTTTCTGATAAGTGGATATTCGATAAAACGTTTTTCTTTATCACCAACTAACCAAATTGGTACTTTCTCTTGTTGTTGTTCAGCGTTAAACAATATAGATATTGTATGATCGTTATGTAAACAAGAACTAATTTCTCTATTAGTTGGTATTGCAACAAAATTATCATAACCATTAAAAACACCAACACTTCTATTTGTATATTTTTTGAAGATTTTTCCGGTGGTATATCCTTCATAGTAACATCTCCAGAATAAATCATCATCCTCTTGTCCCCAATCCCAATAATCATTGGAATATCCATTAGTACTATATGCTTGTTCTTTAGTAAACAAAACTACACCACCAAAGTATTGATCATAACCTAATCCGTAGTTATATTTCGACAATTTAGTTGCAATATGTATCGGTGTTTCTTCTGGGTAGGAATAATCCGCACCTTCACCTGCTAACATATCAACATCGTGCCAAGCTACATAATCACATCCATCTTCAAAAGCATAATGTGCTGCAATGTTTTTCATTGCACCTCTATTAAATAACTTATCATCAACTTGATGACCCACATAAAAAGTGTGTTCAATACCTTTTTTATTTAACTCATTTGATAGATGAGGTATTAATTTTTCTACATGATCTTTTCTGTTCCTATATGGTATACAGATACCTAATTTGTGACTCATATTCCAATTACTATTTGATAGATGTTATTTTCTCTTGTTATTCCGTGTTGTATAAATTCTAAATCAGATAAACCATCGTTATATAATAAATCTTTATTTAAGGAAACCTCATTTAAAAATCTAAGTTGATTCCATCTGGTGGCTTGATCTTTCCATTTTGTACCAAGAAAACCATTTTGTTCATGTGGTAGAGATCTAAATAAGGATGGTCTTCTATGTGGTATTTTAACTTCGGCGAACTCTTTGTATTTGCTATCAACAATTTCACATTTGTTAATGATACCGTTGTTACCATTTCCAGATAAATCAACTAATTGATAGTTTTCAATAAAGTTTACATCATAATATAATTTTAAATCTAATGACGATTTATATCTTTTAAAATTATTAGTTAGGCTTTCACTATCATTTAATGATATGTCAAAGATTTCATCATCATTTAATTTCTCTTCAAAATATGCAAATGCGTCGATAGTACCTCTAAAATAATTTTCAGTTTTCTCCCTATTTGGATTACCAACGCCTAAATAGAAATGTGGTTCTTTTTTATAGAAATATAACTTCCTATACACCGGGGTTTGACCGATGAAAATACCATCTTGGTACACTTTTATTATTTTATCATCTCGATCAACCACAATTACCATGTTGGTTTTGTAATTTGGTTTTATTTTTGAATTAACATATAGTGCATTGTGATCTGAATCAAATGCACAAAAATTATATCTTGAAAATGAATTATAACAAATAGCAAAGTCCCACCCAGGAATACTGAACACGGTAAACTCGTCACTTTCTTTGGTGTGATTTAAATGTAATTTATCCGGAAAGAAAGAAATAAAGAATGTAGCATTTGAATTTAGATTAAAAACATTTTTACATTTCACTAAAGCATCCTTACCGTTAAATCTTAACGATTTACCGCTTCTACCAAGATTCTTTAATTTTAATATGTCCAAATCAACATTATTTTCTTTACATCTTAATAATAAATCGTCATCTTCATATCCCCATGCCCAATATTTGTTTGAATACCCGTTAATCTTCTTAAAATCATCAACGGGAAACATTGTAACACCACCAAAATATTCTTCAAACACGTCTCTCTCTTTTTCTTCATTTTCATATATGAAATCTGTTGCCATGTGGATTGGTTTATCACTGTAAGAGTAATCAACATCTACTGGTAACATATCTATATCATGAAAAACAACATAGTCACATTTGTTTTTTAACGCGTATTTAAATCCAATATTAAGTAACATACCTCTATTGAATTGTTTTGCGTCATCTTGTTGGATAATAAAAATTTCGTAGTTAATGTTCAACCTATTAAAATACTGTATCATATACATCTTAAACTGAGTAAGTTGTATAGATCTATTTCTATAAGGAACAATAATACCAAGTTTATGTCTATCCATCTATTGTTGGGTCTTTTGGTTTAGTTGTATTGTGCCATTCAGCCAAATAATATTGGATTCTGTCACTCCACTCTTTTTTATCAATCTCTTCAAACCAAATAGTTAAGGCGTCTAATGAGTTAGCAATTTTTTCTAGCGCTTTCACTTTCTTTTGCTCTAATGCAAATTGTTGTTCTTCTAATGTCATAATAATTTTTTTGTTTTTATGTTATTTTTAGTTAAGATATATGATAATGCAGCTCCTTCACCGCTACCAATAATACTCTTCTCCCCTTCATGAATTATACTTAATGTTTCAAATATAGGTTTTAATAATTCCAATTCACAAATCAATTGTGTTGCTGGTAATGATTTAGGGAAATAAATAAAATTCTCTTTAATTGTTTCAATATCTAAATGTTTGTCATCAACCATATCTTTAAACATACCAAACCTAACATCATCAAGATCTTTTAATGTTCTTTTTGGCCAGTTTTCTAAATATACAACTAATTTTTCATTTGGGTTAATCTCTTTAATCCAATACAATAAATTATCGTTAAATAACTCATCAGCATCGATATATAACACATCCTCTCTATATTCTTCCACTACCCTTAACGCATGTAATATCTTATCAAAATATGAAAACAGTTTGTTTTTATATTCTATAGTAATCACATTACCAAACATATGTGTATTGTTTGTTAACACAATAGAATCATTTTTAAATGATTCATTTCTATTCAAAAAATCATTTAAGATTTTTGAATATGATAACCCAACTGAAACAAATGCGTACTTCATTATATTGCAATTATGGTTTTAATTAGATTATCCCAACGTCTATATGATCTATATCTAGCCTCACATTTTTCAAACATAAACTCAGGGTTATTTAGATCTAGTCTAAATCTACTTTTTCTTAATTGATCATACATTAATTTATACTCTTGTGAGTATGCATAATCCTGTTTAAGATTGGCAACCGCTTGAATTCTTTCAATTGATGTTGCATCCCATTTAAAATGATGAACTTGAACATATGAATGAGGGTTAATTAATGGATGATTCCAACCCTGCCATCTCCATGTTGTTTCTCCATGTATTTTAGCATAATGTTGACCAGAAGTTAGTTCGATGTGACCCTTCATTACACAAACTTTATTAGGACAAGCCTTACTCATTGGATATCTAAAAAAACCAGCATTAGGGAATTGATCGAATAAAGAAACATTTGGTACTATTTCAGAGAACTCACCATCCTCGCCAATTCTGTCTATAAAACCACCTCTAACTAATTGATATCCACACTTCTCGCAGTTATCAACCATGTAATGTAAGTTATCATTTGGATACAAATGTAATTCATCAATGTCTGCTATAACCCACCAATCATTTGGTCTTTGTGATTTAATAAAATTGTATAATTTGGTAACCCTATCCCAATCAAATACTCTATCTTTGATTACTTTAACGATCTTTACATTGTCTTGATTACCAATAATTTGTGAAACTTCATTACCTAATAGTGGATACATATCCGTCTCATAAACAGCAATATTAATCTCATCAACATATTGTTGGTAATGCTTTATAAAATGTGGAAGTAAGGTAGTTCCGTGACCAATAACTGTTAAAAGCCTAATCATATCTCCTGTTAATAATGGTTATACCACTTGATGATGGTTTATCCATTAATATACGGAAATTATGTAAATTAATCAAGTTCCAGGCAGTATTTTTTTGGAGTTCTTTAACAAGTCTATTAGGTCCATCAAATCTATAATGGTCTTTTTTTGAGTCTTCTGAAACAATTAGTGTTTCCTCGTATTGATCATCGGTATCATGAAGAATAATAACACCTTTGGGTGACAATATTGTTGAATATAGATCAAAGTCTTGTTTAACGCCCTCATATGAGTGGTCACCATCTATAAATAATAAATCTATTTTAATATCCTGTCTAATAAAAAAATCATAATACGCGTCGACAGAAGTCGATTTAATAAATCTCGGATAAAAATTCGAGCGGTAGAATGATTCTTCATTATCCAAATCGTTTGGGCCACCAACACCATTGCAAGCGTCAACAACATAAGTAACACCAATGTCACCCCAATTATAGTCTCCATTTCCTTCAAATATATTTTGTTTATGTAAATCAATTCTAGCTTGTGTCATGATTCTAGGGATAAAACCGCCACCAGATCCAATACAAACACAAACCTTAGTTCTCATTTGTTGAATTAATGAGTACACAACAATACCATCACCCATATGTAGATCGGTTGCACCATGTGTCCAACGATATGGTACCGGTTCATCACCGTTATTGGTGATATTGTTTTTTATGAAATCATTATTTGTTATCATCTCATCCAATTTGGCCATAAATGTTGTGGTGTGTACTTTCTACTTATACTCACCATCTTACCTTCCAATAATTTATACAGTTCAAGATCTCTTTGTATTTCTATATTGGCAGATTTACAACTTATTTGTATTGATATACCTTCGCCGGCACCACTCACTTCTTTCTTCAATGGTAAATCCGAATACTCTTTTGCTAATTGTAGTTTTTCATAATAATAGTAAAATGAATCCATGTCGAACCCGTCTTTATTGATTATTAAAAAGTATTCCCATAATGTTTCATGTTCACCAAACTGTGGGCATAATTTAGTGGCATATTCAACATAAGTTTTCCATTCAGGGTTGGTTTCGTTTACTAAATCTTTTACAAATTCTTTTTTTGCACTATGATTTAATAAAGTATCAATATATGATACACTTTTCTTAAAATTATATGTTTTTAATAAATCTAAAAATGAATAGTCTGTAACATATGTATCCGCATCAAGTAATATACATATGTCATGATTTTTTAAGATGTACTTTGGTAGTATCATCTTATCTGAATATGATTTTAAGTGTCTATTGTATTGAATAACATGTACTTGTGGGTGTTCTGTAAATTCTTCCGTCTTCTCGGTTAATACGTAGACTGGTAAATCAACATCTAATAGTTGTTTAATTTTTTCTTTGGCCCCTCTGTAGTAATAGTCTTGACCAAAACAAAATATTCCGAATCCTATATTATTCATAGGATTAATATAAGAAAAAAAATTGAATTAAGGAATTATTGGCGCAGGTAAAAGTTCAGTTCTCCATTCTCTTTTAACTTCATCCCAAATATTCGCGTATCCTTCCACATCCTCTGGTCTATCGATTGGCGCAGCCCATTCACCCTTTTCAGCGTCTAATACCCAAGAATTAAATGGTTTTGGGGGTAAAAAAATATCTAATTGTTCGTTGTATATATAACCAACCCCTGCGAATAATTTTCTAATATTATTGTGATATGATGTTTGTACCCATCTACCACCTAATTGTAAATCATTAGCTAAAAAATCTTGTCCTCTGTGTTGTTGTTCATCTGGAACAGATAGAACATTTATAACCACGTTGTTATTATCTATTTGTGCAAAATGTGCCATGTTATCTATATTTGTATCTTATTATTACTATACCTTTTCCACCGTTTCCACCTTTATTATTTGCGTTATAGTGTGATCCACCACCACCGCCACCACCAGTGTTTACACCACCATCACCACCGGGTGTTTGTGCCCATGTACCTGGACTACCACCACCACCAGCATTACCCCAAATAAGACCTCCAGTACCACCTGGTGCGGTACCCAAAGCGCCTCCACCACCGCCACCAACTCCTCCATAACCACCAGTACCCAATGAATAGCTTCCGCCACCACCGCCACCAGCAAAATAGAATGGTTTACCTAATATACCCGTTAATCTACCCGCACCGCCATCTGGTCTGTTTGTTGAGCTCGTTCCAGCGGCGCCGGCACCTCCACCACCACCTGAGTAGTATTGTGGTCCAGCACCACCACCATTATAACCTTGGCTTCCAGTTCCACCACTTCTATATCCACCGTCACTATATCCACTTGGTCCACCGCCACATCCACCATTTCCTGGTGTCCCATAGTTTGGTAAATACCCATAATAAGAACTGGCGCCAAATCCACCACCATTTGCTGTTAGACCATTAAATGATGATGCGCTACCAGCTGTTGCACTAATTGTAAATTGGTGACCACCTGGTTGGCCATTTGTGCTACCAGCAGGTGCTCCTGTTCCACCTCCACCAACAGTTACTGTATATGATGTGGGTGTTAATATTGTTGTTCCAGCTAAGACACCTCCGCCTCCTCCACCACCACCCATATCCATTCCACCTCCACCACCTCCGCCAACAATAAGGTATTCAACATCTATTGAGCCTGAACGAAGTGATGATATTGTAAATGTTCCGCTATCATTAAATCTATGTATTTTATATTCACCAACAGTTGTGATAACGCCACCTGTTGCAACTACTTTTTGTTGTTTTAATGCCGCGCCTTCAACAGTTACTGTTGCCGATTCTAATTTTGATTGTCTATTGTTTAGTAAATCTGATATTGTTGGTTCTGACCCATCACATTTATCCAATCTTGGGTCCCACCATTGTAATCTTGTTGTACTATCGCCACAATAATAGTGATATACTCTGTGATAACCTTGTGTTGTACCGGGATACCATTTTACATCACCACCAATGTTACAATAATTAACACCACCATCTCTACCGCTTGTTGTATATCTACCAGAATCTGGATGTGTTGTTGCGCCACCAGTATAATTTGATGGAAAACAGTGCCCAACTAAAAGATACCAAACGTTTTGTGTATACGCACCAGTACCACTACATTCCCAATATGGATTTCCTTCTTGTCCACCATCAGCTATTTTTATAACCGCGTTTGGTGAGCCATAAAGGCCCATATAGGATGTTCCTCCCGCAGTACCACTGGTTCTTTTAACCCAAACTGACCATCTATATAATGAATATTCATCAACATTATACCAACCATTATTCCAACCCCCATCGGCACCACCATCACCTGATGGTCTTGATTCCCAAACAACGGCACTGTTTCCAAATGGATCGGTCCCAATTACTCTTTCATTTTCACCTGTATTTCCATTTTGACCAAAGCTACCAATTCCACCCGAACCTGTGGTCCAAGAATATGGGTCTAAAATGTTTGTTTTTCTAAAAAATATTGACATATAAAATTAAATATTTTAAACTCCGAACCTGGTTCTTCCGTTATTGAAATTTTGATTGACTTCTTCGTCAGTAAAAAATCTATTGTAAACCATAACCGTATATATATCACCTAAATAATAGGCTCCAGTGTATCCTAAACCAATTCTAATTGGGTTTGTTGAGTTAGTTACTGATCCATATCCACCAGCATTTGTGTCAGTATATCTTACCCCATTTTTATACCATCTACAAATATTTTGACTTTGGCTTCGAGTAACTGTAATGAATGCCAATTCATCTGTACTTACACCAAATCCCGAACCAACACCAACATATGGACTATTGTTTCCACCTCCAGTACCAAAATAATAATTTATTTCAGTTCCTGGTTCGTGTGTTAATGTACCACTACCAGCATATGCTTGATCGTATAAATTTCTTCTAGCACCAGTGGACCCACTTCCTGGTCTAATCCACATACATATAGTTTGAGCAGCAGCAAAGTCCATGGTTGTTGAATATGGAATATTTCCATAGTTAGATCCATTAAAATTCATAGAACCACCATAATTTGAATAACTTATCATTGATGAAGATGACATGTTTGCATCGTTACCGTTACCACTCATATCCTTCCATTGACTGTTGCAGTTTGTACAACCTGGATTTGATGAATAGTATTGACAACCATACCCACAATCATAATAGTTGGATGTATTTGCATATGATGAGTTATTACCAGCATCTAACCATAAAACTAAATTTCTAGTAACAACAGTAGGGCTAGCCGCCTCTCCAGATGGGTTAAAATCTCTTGCATCAAATGCGTTGCCGCCTATTATTATTCCCATAAAAATATTTTATCTACCAAACCTACCTCTTGTTGCTTGATAATATTCGTTTATTTCATATGGGTGTAAAACTCTATTATAAAGTGATATCACCCCAATGTCTCCCCAAGGTTGACTTGATGCATTTGGATTATTTTGATCCCCATTATTATACGCACCAACTGAACAAAATCCATGTTTGAATCTTGCGTTTGCACTTGATATTGAACCTCTTATTAGTCCAGCAGTATCGTTATAGCTAAAAAGATGATAAGGCACTTCAGCATCATACCATCTCCACACTAACATATCCCAATTTGATGTATTATATGCTGGCAAACTTTGTTGGCTAAATCCATTGCTATTAAAACCAGTACCATTTGTATTATCATACATACCAATTGACCAAGCTCCTGATTGGATAATCACTTGATGGTCAGCACCCGAACTCAATCCTCTCAATAATGTTCTCCATTCTGCAGTACTATTCTTAACTCTTGTCCAACAAACACAAGTTACGTTACCTGATAAAGGTACGTCCGAACTTGTTTTCTTTGCACAACCATATGAACCATTAAAGTCCATATATTTTGGTCCTGATGAATTATATGCAGACGCATTTATCACAAAGTTGTATCCATTACCGCTTAAATCGTTCCATGCAGTTCCACTACCTGGATATGATTCAATATCGCCAGCATCTAAATGTAAAACCATCCCATCTCTAGGTATTTCTGTTTTAAAAATACCACCACTTGTTATATCAGATGAACTAATTACTTTATTATTTTTAACATATAATGGCATACTATATTATCTCAGTTAAATCTATTTTATATTTCTTTCCGTTATTGTTATTGATAATATACAGATTTTCTGCACCTTCCTGAATAGTCCACGTACCATTTGTTCCATCAATATCATTTCCTTCAGGTTTATTCATGTTACTTAAGTGTAAGTCGTTGGTATAAACGTTAGCCCAACCAAGTGATGCTGAACCTAAATTATATGTGTTATTTGTTTGTGGTAATAAGTGTCCACTAGAATCAAAATAGGCCCTTTTGTTTCCACCAGATGTAAAATGTAAAACACCGGTTGCAAATAATGTAATATTGGCAGCACTTCCACTATGCGCCCAATCATCCGTACCTAAACCACCTCTAAATGTTGATCCATCATAAAATCTAAATGCCGCATTGCTAATGTTTAAATCGCAATTTGAACCAAATTTAACACTATTAGATGTACCAACGCTTTGGTTAATTGTATATGATGTTATATTTGACGCGTTACCTGAAATGTTACCAGAAACGTTTGCACCAGATACTGAATTTGCACTACCGGCTGTGTCAGCATATCCAGCAGCTATTTTTAACCATGAACCTAAACTATTATTTTCATTATATCTTACACTCATGTATGGTGTACTTGCAGTTCTCGGAATTGCAACTTGCATACCATATGAACCGCCACCTGTTGCTGGATAATCATTACCAAGACCAATATACCAAGAATAGAACTGACTTCCACCTCCCGCAGCTGGGCCATTTGTTGCGCCCTGTACATATCTAAATCCAAAACCATATGATGGTGTACTGGCATCAAAAGATGTTCTTGTTGAGTGATTATCACCCATATTATTAAAGAACTGAATTGGTGTTAAACCACCAACTGTTGATGAGTTACCAGCACTTGTTGCGTAATTAACTGACTGTGAACCAATATTAGTTGTTGTTATTGCATCAGTAATTCCATAACCATTAATTGTTGTTGGTTTTGATGATACGTTTGCAAATGAAATACCTGTGATATAACCGCTATTATTGGTAAACTGAGAAATATTCATACTAGTTAACGCACCTGCAGTCGTTGCGTATGTTACAGATTGTGAACCAATATTACCCGAATCAATAATTGTTTTCCAAGATTGTGATGTGTTAATAGCTGTGGCATTAAAACTTCTGTAAAAAATAGTTCCAGTTGAGTTAAAACCTAATTGACTATAATAATCACCAGGATGTCTATTAAATGTAATAATACTATTTGAATTGTCACTTGTTGAGAATAATCCAGTTTGTCCTGCTGTTAACGCATAACTATGAATAAGTGTTCCACTTCCAGATTGTGTTGTTAATGCTCCAGAACCTGTTAATGTTGGTGTTGATGACGCTGTTGTTGCATTACCGCTTAATGCACCAGTAAATGTTGTGGCACTTACAGTTGAAAATGACGGTGTTGATGTTGTTAATAGTGCCTGATTTAAATATGAACCAAACCCTGTTGTTGACGCAATAGAAATTTGTGATGACCCAGAAACTAATCCTGATGGAACACCACTTACAGAACCAAAACTAATTTGTGATGAACCAGATACCAAACCTGATGGAACACCAGTTATACCACCAAAAGATATTTGTGCAGAGCCTGAAACTACCGCAATACCATTAAAGAAAGATCCTGAATGGATTGTTGTTCCAGCTAATACTTGAGATGATCCAGAAACTAACCCAGAGGGAACCCCAGTTATACCACCAAACGATACTTGTGACGAGCCAGAAACTAACCCAGAAGGAACACCAGTTATACCACCAAACGATACTTGACTAGAGCCTGAGACAACACCAGATGGTAATTGTGCAGATCCTGACCAAACACCAGAACCATTTAATACTTGTGATGAACCTGATATAACACCATCAGTATTCATTTTAGTTTTCACTCCACTTGTAAATGTCGCTGAGGTTGTATCAAGACTAAGTGTTCTTGTTGCTGATATGTCACCACCGCCACTCAAACCATTACCAGCAGATATTGAAACCGATGTATGATCAATGTGTTTATTTGCCACATACCCTGTTGTTGAGTCGTGAGCTATTTGTGATGAACCAGAAACTATTGTTGTTCCTGTTGAAATAATTGTACCATTAATAACGGTGTTAGATAAAACAGTAACGGTTGTGCCATCATCTGTTATGTTTGAATCATTTAAGTGATCCCCTCCAGCAGATTTTGCAATTCTACCACTTGTTAATGTTAATTCGCTACCTAATGAACCAGAACTACGAGGTCCTGATAATAATACACCGCCACCATATGTCGCCTCACTAGATTGTTGATAGACCCATCTATTATTGACAGAGTCCCATAATAAAGATCCGGTAGCAATACCAACCGAACCCGAATCGTGAACTTCTAATCCACCAAATCTAGATGCGGGACTTGCTGTGTTTACTGTGATAATATTATCTTCAATTCTTAATTGAGATGATGTCACATATGTTATAGAAGACGATCCAAAAACTGTTAAGTTTTCAGTGATTATTACTGAACCACTAATTGTTTGTGAGCTTTTAAATATATTTGAGCCAGTCGTTGCATAACTACCGGTTTTACTTTCAATAGAATCTAATCTACCGCTTTGATTTAATGTTGTTGTTGCTATTGATGAAGATAAGTTTGTTACCGTTGTACTAATACCACTAGTGGTCGTTGCAACGCTTGAACTTAAACTTGTAATTGTTGATGTTAAACCACTTGTTGTTGTAGCAACAGAAGATGATAGACTTCCAATACTAGAGCTTAAATTGCTTGTTGTTGTTGCAACTGAAGAAGATAAACTTGTTACGGTACTTGTGATTCCACTTGTTGTTGTAGCAACAGAAGAGGATAAATTTGTAACTGTACTAGATATACCACTTGTTGTTGTTGCAATTGATGAACTTAAACTTCCAATGGAAGAGCTAACTGAAGAGCTTAAGCTTGTGATTGTTGATGTTAAACCACTTGTTGTTGTGGCAACACTTGAACTTAAACTTGATATTGTGCTACCTAATCCACTTGTTGTTGTTGCAACAGATGACGATAACACCCCAATAGAAGAACTAACAGATGAACTAAATGTTGAATATCCTGTTGTTCCTGTTATGTTAACTTGAACGCTTCCTGATATGACATTTTCAGTATCTAATTTACTTTTAATTGTTGTATTAATTGAGCTAGTAAATGTATTTAAACTTCCTGTTGATGTTTCTATTGCATCAACTCTGTTTTTTAAATTAACTGTTGTTGTTGCAACAGATGAACTTAATGAATCAACACTTGAGCTAAGAATACCAATACTACTTGTTAAAGATGAACTTAAACTTGTAATTGTGGCTGTTAGTCCAGATGTTGTGGTTGCTACAGATCCACTAAGATTATTAATACTATTTGAAATACTAGAACTAAATGTTGAATAACCAGTTGTGCCAGTTATATTAACTTGTGCAGAACCAGATATCACAGATTCAGAATCTAATTTAGATTTAATTGTTGTATTGATAGAAGAAGTAAAACTATTTAAACTTCCGCTACTTGTTTCTAACGCTGTTAATCTGTTTTCTTGATTTAAATCTGTTGTTGCAATTGAACTTGATAAACTTCCAATACTACTTGTTAAAGATGAACTTAAACTTGTAATAGTTGATGTCAAACCACTAGTTGTTGTTGCTACTGATGAACTAAGATTGTTAACACTATTTGAAATACTTGAACTAAATGTACTATA